>Ga0114931_10001298_pt1 | contig 31874 bp, 27 predicted proteins | sample 2SBtaG_FD_89579 | JGI IMG/M metagenome (GOLD analysis project Ga0114931, IMG submission 89579) | Deep subsurface microbial communities from Kolumbo volcano to uncover new lineages of life (NeLLi) - 2SBTROV14_V59a metaG | ecosystem: Environmental > Aquatic > Marine > Volcanic | place: Kolumbo...
GGCTGGGTCGCGGCACTGGCCGCCCGGGTGCGCGCGGCCTAGCCGCTGGGGTCAACCCGCGCCCTTCGCACGTCCCGAGGGTGGGAGTGGGGGCGTCGTCCCTGAATCCCTGACCGACCCGCCCGAGAACCTCGAGAAGGTTGGCCACACCGCGCGTGAGAGGGGGAAGCGGCTGGTGGTCGAGCTCCACCTGGGCAAGATTCGCCGACGCCTTGCGAAGGATATCGTTGGCTCGGCGAGGCTCCTTCACCTCTCGCTGGAGCTCCGCCCGGTCAGCGGTCGTGGTACCAGACTCGAGTCCGGCGTCGATTCGAGCCTGGCAGCGCCAGGTGTAGATCGTCTGTGCGCGCACCTCGCGTTCTGCAGCGACCTCTTGGACCTTCCCACCTGCCTGAAGCAAGGCCACGATCCGCTGCCGGAACTCCGGCGGGTAGCCCCTCCGTACCATGTCGTCCTCCGTTGTGATCATGACAGCGGAATCCGATTCCCTCCCTCCGAAATACCCGGGACACGGCAAAGTCTCCGGCGAACTCCGGGTGGTTCACAGTAGAGTCGCGGATACACCGTGGAGTGCGGCACAAGGGGACCCCGGTTCGTCGCCCAGTCCGGCCCCGCGTGCGGGCTGGGTCCCGAAGCGACGTTCCTGCTGGGAGCGCTCGCGCTCGCCCGCCGACGCCTGAGGAGGCGAACCCGATGAGTTCCCGATGGCATGCGTTTCCGCTCGGCGTCCTGTGGTTGGTCCTTGGCTGCCTGGGGGGGCCAACCCGGACGCCCCCGGAGATGCGTCGGGTGCTCGACGAGGTGCCGATTCCGGCTCACTGGACGGAAGTTGGCGTTCATGAAGTTGTTGGCGGCTATTTCATCGTGTTCGACAACGCGGAGTACATCCGGTACTTCAGCACGAACTGGAACGGCGGCGCAGACTGCGCGATTGGGGAACGGCTGTTCCCGCAGTGCTCGGTCGCGATGTCGACGGGAGTGAAATCGTGCGCCTGCCGTTGGACGCTCCCCGACTTCTCGTTCTTCGCCGACAAGTCGGAACCCCGGTACGAGCTGATGTTCAGGATCACGACGCGCCAGCCGCCGCCACGAGTCGCCGGAGAATCGTGGACACCCTGGGACTGTCGCGGGTACACGATCGAAGGCGATCTCGCCATTCGCAAGCCCTTGTGCCGCGTGGAAGAGGGGAAGGCGCTCGTGACCCTCTCGATCATCGATCGCCACGAGAAGCAATAGACTCCCGGATGCACCCTCGGATACCGCACAATCGGACCCCCGTTGGTCGCCCAGACTGGTCCCGGTGTGGGCTGGGTCCCGAAGTGGCGTTCCTGCTGGGAGCGCTCGCGCTCGCCCGCCGACGCCTGAGGAGGCGAACCCGATGAGTTCCCGATGGCAAGCGCTTCCGCTCGGCGTCCTGTGGTTGGTCCTTGGCTGCCTGGGTACGCCAACCCGGACGCCCGCGGAAATGCGTCGGGTGCTCGACGAGGTGCCGATTCCGGATCACTGGACGGAGGTCGGCGTTCATGAAGTGGTCGGGGACTCCTTCATGATACGCGACAATGCAACGTACATCCGGTACTTCAGCACGAACTGGAACGGCGGCGCAGACTGCGCGATCGGGGAACGGCTGTTCCCGCAGTGCTCGGTCGCGATGTCGACGAGAGTGAAATCGTGCACCTGCCGTTGGACGCTCCCCGACTTCTCGTTCTTCGCCGACAAGTCGGTACCCCGATACGAGCTGATGTTTGACATCACGGTGCGCCAGCCGCCGCCGAAAGTCGGAGAGTGGGCAGTTGACGTGGACTGTCGCGGGTACACGATCGAAGGCGATCTCGCCATTCGCAAGCCCTTGTGCCGCGTGGAAGAGGGGAAGGCGCTCGTGACCCTCTCGATCATCGATCGCCACGAGAAGCAATAGACACGCGCTTGCCCGTAGACCCGGCGAGTCGCGAGCAGGTGGGAATGGGGCTGACCGGCCGGCCCGACGTCCCTGGCGACGAGTCGGTTTGCGGCCCCAAGCCCCGACCCGGCTGCAGACGAGCGCGCGTGCCGGCAGGTCGGACCAGGGGAAACGTGCGGAACGGCTCGGGGACGGCCGCCTTCCAGCCCTTGATGACCTCGCAGCCCGTCTGCATCAGGAAGCAGGGAGTGTTGACCTCGACGCGATCCAACCAGGCCCCGCTGCCGCGAAGAGTTCCGCATGACCTGCGAGAGCGGGAGGCTTCGCCGCGTCGTTTCCCCCGCCCGAGCTCGGCGGCGAGGTGGGTTCCACTCCACTCGTCGAAGTCCGCGCATGCCGGGGGTTCGGGAAGGCCCGCGCGGGCTATCGACGGGCGGCGAGCCGGTCCGCGGCCGCGAGACCGGACGCGAACGCGGATGAGAGCGCGACGCCGTCGAGCCAGCCGCCGGCGAGTTCGAGGGGCGGGAGTGCGCGGACGGCCGCGCGGATCGCGGCCACGCGCTGCGGGTGCACGCGGTCCGGCTGTGGGACCGCGCGCGGCCAGCGCGCGATCGCGAGCGGCCGCGGGGCGTCGCCGGTGCCGAGCGCGCGGTCGAGCCCCCGGTGGACCGCGTCCACGAGCGCCGCGTCGTCCTGCTCCACCGCCTCGGGCCAACGGAGCCCGCCGATCATCGCGTGCACGAGCTCCTGGCCTTCGGGCGCGCGGCCTTCGAAGAGACGGCTCATGAAGAGGCCGCCCAGCAGCTTCAGCCCGGCCGCATCGGGGACCAGGAAGCCGAAGCCCGCGATCGGCCGCTTCGCCGCGGCCGGGTCGACCGCGAGCGGCATGCTCACCATCGGCGCGTAGGCAACCTCGGCGCAGCGCGCGGCCGCGTCCGGGGCCAGTGGCCCGAGCAGCGCCGCAGCGGCCGGCGCGTCAGCCGCCAGCACGACGGCGACGGCCCGCGTGGTCTGCGCGCCGGTCTGGACGCGCCAACCGCCGTCGTCGGGTTCGATCGCATCGACGCGGGTGTCGCACGCGATCGCGTCCGTGCCGAGCGCGGCCGCCAACTCCCCCGCCAGCGCACCGACACCGCCCCGCCCCGAGAAGCTTCCGCGCCGCCCCTTCGGCGCGTCGGAGCGGCGCAGGGCCGTACGCATCGCACCCATCGCGATCGAGCCGCCCGTGCGTTCGTATTCGACCAGGGCCGGGAAGACCGCGGCCGCCCCGAGCTGCGTCTCGTCGCCGGCGTAGACGCCGACCAGGAACGGCGCCAGCAGCTTCTCGACGAGTTCGGGGCCGAGGCGCCGGCCCGCGAACGCGGCGACGGACTCGGCCGCGCCGTCGCCGCGCGGGACGAAGGGTTCCCGCAGCAGGCGGCGCTTGGCCGCGCCCGAAAGCAGGGGAGTGCGCAACAGGCCCAGGGCACCGAGCGGTACCGGTACGAGTCCGTCCGCTTGTAGCAGGTACCGCGCGTGGCTCTCGGGCGAGGCCTGCTCGATCGCGGCGGCGAGGCCGACGCCCTCGAACAACTGCCGAACCGCGCCGGTCATGCGGAACGAATTGGGACCGAGGTCGAACGTGAAGCCCTCGGCGGTGCCGGTGCGCATCACGCCGCCCGGACGCGGCCCCGCTTCGAAGACGCAGACGCTGCGGCCCGCGCGCTGCAGGACGTGGGCCGCGGCCAGCCCGGCCGCCCCGGCGCCCACCACGGCCACATCGACGTCGGGCGTCACCGCCTAGCTTCCGAGGGCGCGCGCGGCGGCGGTGAAGGCGCGGACGCCCTCGACCGGGGTCTCGGGCAGGCAACCGTGGCCCAGGTTCAGGATGTGGCCGCGCGCGGCCCGGCCGGCTTCGACGATCTCGCGCACCCGGCGCGCGATCTCGTCGGCCGGCAGCGCCAGGTCCTCGGGCGGCAGGTTGCCCTGGATGCTGGCGCGGGCGCCGGCCTTCCGGGCGGCATCGGCGAAGTCCACGGCGCCCCCCACCGAGATCACGTCCGGGCCGATTTCCAGCATGGAATCGACCAAATGTGGGGCATCGTTCATGTAGAGAATGAGTGGCGCCGCGGCCCGATCGACGCCCTCGGCGATGGCCCGGTTCACCGGCAGCACCAGCTCGCGGTAGGTCTCCTCGTCCAGCGTCCCGGCCCAGGTATCGAAGAGCTGCACGACCTGGGCGCCGGCTTCGATCTGGGCATTCAGGTAGGCGACGGTCGCCTCGGCCAGGCGCCCGAGCAGCGCGTCCAGCGTGGCGGGGTCTTCGCGGCGCATCCGGTGGAGGTGTTCGTAGCGGCGCGACGGGTCGCCCTGCCCCTCCACCAGGTAGGTCGCGAGCGTGAAGGGCGCGCCGGCGAAGCCGATCAGCGGGATGCGCTCCGCGGCCAGTTCCTTGCGGAGACGCCGCAGGATCTCGAACACGTAGGGCACGGTCTCGCGCGGGTCGCGCGGCGACATCGCGTCGACCTGGGCGCGCGTGCGGATCGGGGCGTCCATCACCGGACCGGGATCGAAGTCGAGACCGACCCCCATGCCGAGCACGGGCACGAAGATGTCGCAGAAGAAGACGACGGCCTCGCTTCCGACCAGGCGGACCGGCTGGAGCGAGACCTCGACCGCGCGCTCGACGTCCGCGCACATCTCGAGGAAGCCCACGCCCGCGCGCACCGCGCGGTACTCGGGCAGGTAGCGGCCGGCCTGCCGCATCAACCAGACCGGGGGGCGATCGACGGGCTCGCCCCGGCAGGCGCGGAGCATGCGCTGGGTCGGGTCGAGACGGGGAGCGCCCACTAGTAGCCGGCGAGCGTGGCCCAGCGGTCGCGGTGGAACGCGGCGTCGCCGAACGTGAACTCGGCCGCGCGCGCGCGCTTCATGTAGAGGCCGATGTCGTACTCGTCCGTCATGCCCACGCCGCCGAAGAACTGCACGCCCTCGTTGGTCGCCAGCACGTAGGCGTCCGCGCACTTGGCCTTGGCCACCGAGACGAGCTTCGCGAGGTCGTCGCTGCCGGCGTCGATGGCACGGGCGGCCGCCATCACCGCGGACTTGCACAGCTCGATCTCGATGAAGACGTCGGCCGCCCGGTGCTTCAGCGTCTGGAAGGTGCCGATCCGCACGCCGAACTGTTCGCGCGTCTTCAGGTAGTCGAGGGCGAGGTCGAAGGCCTGCTGCATGCCGCCCAGCATCTCGGCGCAGAGCCCCACCGTTGCGCGGTCCACGCTCGCGGCCAGCAGCGCGGCGTCGCCCACCACGGCCTCGGGCCCGACGCGCACGCCGTCGAGCACGACGATGGCGGCGTTGCGGGAGTCGACGCGGCTCTGGCGCGTCACCGTCAGCCCCGGCGCATCGGCCGGAACCAGGAAGAGCGCGACCGCGCCGTCGCGCAGCGCCGAGACGATCAGCGCGTCGGCCACGTGACCGTCGAGCACCTGCACCTTCTCGCCCGTCAGCGTGAAGCCGTCGCCGTCCGCGGCGGCCGTGGTCTCGATCGCGCCCAGGTCGTAGCGGCTCCGCGCCTCCTGGTAGGCGAGCGTCCCGATCGCCTCGCCGTTGCAGATGCGGGGCAACCACTCCTTGGCCAGGGCCTCGTTGGGCGAAAGCGCCAGCGCCTGGCCGGCGAGCAGCACGGTCGAAAGGAACGGTTCCGGCGCGAGGCTGCGGCCGAGCTCTTCGAGCACCAGGACCAGCTCGGCGAAGCCCATCCCGGCGCCGCCGACGTCCTCGGCGTACGGGATGCCGGCCCAGCCGAGGTCGGCCATCTCCTTCCACAGTTCGCGCGAGAAGCCGGTGGCGTCGCCGCGGTCGCGCAGCTCGCGAACGCGCGAGACCGGCGAGCGCTCGAGCACGAAGTCGGCCGCGGTCTTCTGGATGAATTCCTGGTCTTCGGTCAGTACGAGATCCATGTCGTTCCGTTTCCCGGCCGCGTCCCGACCGCCTGCCTAGTCCGGCAGGCCGAGCACGCGCTTGGCGATGACGTTGCGCTGCACCTCGGAGGTGCCGCCTTCGATCGAGTTTCCGCGCGAGCGCAGCCAGGCGCGGGTCAGGTCGAGCTCGTCGTCCGCGAAGCCCGGGCCTTCCCAGCTGAGGGCCTGCGGGCCAGCGATGCGGACCATCAGTTCGTGTCGCTTCATGTTCAGTTCGGTTCCGTAGACCTTGAACATCGAACTCTCCGGGCCCGGCTGGTGGCCGGCCTTGGCCGCGTCCTTCGAGCGCTGCACGGTCAGCGCGAACGCGCGGGAGTCGATCTCGGCGCGCGCGATCTCGTCGCGCATCGCGCCGTCCGAGATGCGGCCGTCCGCGTCCGCGGGCAGGTACCGGCGCGCGCGGTCGGCCAGGCTCGCGCGGGTCCCGCCGCCGCCCACGCCGAAGGCGTCGGCGATCATCGTGCGCTCGTGGCCGAGCAGCGCCTTCGCCACGGTCCAGCCCGCGTTCACCTTGTGGATCACGTTGCGCTTGTGGGCGCGGGCGTCGTCGAAGAAGGTCTCGCAGAACGGCGACGCGCCCGAGATCAGCGGGATCGGGCGCACGGTCACGCCGGGCTGGTCCATGTCGATCAACAGGAAGGTGATGCCCTCCTGCTTCTTGGCCAGGGGATCGGTGCGCACCAGGCAGAAGATCCAGTCCGCCTCGTCCGCGTTCGAGGTCCAGATCTTCGAGCCGTTGATCACGTACTCGTCGCCGTCCTCGACCGCGCGGCACTGCAGGCCGGCGAGGTCGGAGCCCGCGCCGGGCTCGGAGTAGCCCTGGCACCAACGGATCTCGCCGCGGATGATCGGCGGCAGGTGCTCCTGCTTCTGCGCCTCGGTCCCGTACTGCAACAGGGTCGGTCCGATCATCGTGAGGCCGAAGCCCACGAGCGGAGCCGGGACGCGCAACTCCCGCATCGTCTGCAGCAGGACCTTGTTCTGCTGGGGCGAGAGCCCGCCGCCCCCGTACGCGATGGGCCACATCGGCGCCGTGATGCCCTTGGCCGCGCCGCGCTCCAGCCAGACGCGCTCGTCCGGGTTCTCGGGCTTCCACTTCCGGCCGCCGTTGACGCCCGTGAGCGCGTTGCCGCCCCCGCGCAGGCTCGCGGGGCAGTTCTCGTCGAGCCAGCCGCGGACCTCGGTCCCGAACGCGTCGAGGTCTGTGATCTGCGCGAGATCGCTCATCGGGTCTCCCTCCGCTGGGACCGCGCACCATCGGCAGCGAACCGCGCGAGTCCGGCAGGGCAGTGTAGCCGTCCCCGCGCGCGCTGCATCGCGCGGCCCCGCGTCGCGCCGCGGGCAGGGTCCGCTAGCTTCCGCCCATGCGCATCGTGCTCGCGAATCCGCGCGGCTTCTGCGCCGGGGTCGACCGCGCCATCGAGATCGTGGAACTCGCCCTGGAGCGCTTCGGCCCCCCCGTCTACGTGCGCCACGAAATCGTCCACAACCGCCACGTGGTGGAGGGGCTGCGCCAGCGGGGGGCCGTCTTCGTCGAGGATCCGGGCACGGTTCCCGAGGGTTCGGTGCTCGTGTTCAGCGCGCACGGCGTCTCGCCCGCCGTCCGCGAGGCCGCCCGGCGCCAGCGGCTGCGCACGATCGACGCGACCTGTCCGCTCGTAACGAAGGTGCACGTGGAGGCGAAGCGCTTCGCGGCCGCAGCGCACGAGATCGTGCTGATCGGCCACCAGGGGCACGTCGAGGTCGAGGGCACGATGGGCCAGGCGCCCGAAGAGACGCGCCTCGTCGAGAACGTGGAAGACGTCGCGGCCCTCCGGATCGACGACCCGGAGAAGCTGGCGGTGCTGACCCAGACCACCCTCTCGGTGGACGACACCCGCGACGTGATGGAGGCCCTGCGCGCGCGCTATCCGGCGATCCGGCTGCCGCGCAAGGACGACATCTGTTATGCGACGCAGAACCGGCAGGACGCGGTCAAGCGCCTCTGCGACGAGGTCGATCTCGTGCTCGTGGTCGGCGCTCCGGCCAGCAGCAACTCGAACCGGCTGGTCGAGCTCGCGCAGAAGCGCAGCGCCGCCGCGTACATGGTCGAGAGCGCGGAGCAGATCGACCCCGACTGGCTGCGCGGCACCTCCAGCGTCGGTGTCACGGCCGGCGCGTCCGCACCGGAAGCCCTCGTGCAGGGCGTCGTCGACAGGCTCCGGGAACTCGCGGGCGGCCGCGTCACCGTGCAGGCACAGCCCGCGGTCGACGAGGGCGTCGTCTTCCAGGTCCCGGCGGAATTGCGCTGACGGCCGGCCCCACGCCGCCGCGCTCCGTGGCGACGCCGGGAGCCCTTCCCTAGCCTCCGCCGATGTCCGGCCCTCCCTCCCCGCGCAACGACGACGCTCGCGCGACACGGGAAGTCGAGGAGTCCGTCGAGGGGATCGGCGACCCCGAGGCATCGCCCGGCAATCCGACGAGCACCCTCGCGGTGGGCGCCCGCCCGGAGCCGACCGCGGATCCCTCGCTGTCGGGAACCAGCCGCGAGATCGTGCGGCTGGCCTTCCCGGTGATGATGTCGATGGCGCTCGCGAGCCTGGTGGGAATCGTCGACATCGCGATGGTCGGGCGGCTGGGCAGCGTCGCGCAGGCCGCGGTCGGCGTGGCGCAGCAGCTGTTCTTCGTCGCGCAGTCGGCGCTCTTCGCGCTCTCGTTCGCGGGCGTGGCCTTGATGGCGCGCGCGATCGGCGCGGGCGACCCCGAAGGCTCGCGCCGCGCGATGGCCGCTTCGATCCTGGTCTCGATCGGCATCGCGGTCGGTCTGTTCGTCTTCGTGGGCCTCGATCCGACCTACCTGCTCGCATGGCTGGAGGGCGAGGACGCCGTCGTCCAACTCGGCGTGCCCTACATGCGCCTGGTAATGGGCTCGGCGATCCTGACCAGCATCGCGCTGATGATCGAGAGCGGGCTCCGCGCGGACAAGGACACGATCACGCCCATGATCGTCACCGCGGTCCTCACGGTGGTGAAGATCTCGCTGAACTTCGTCTTCATGTTCGGCTGGCCGATCGGCCCGGAATGGGGCGTCACCGGCGCCGGCGTGTCGACCCTCGTCGCGCAGACCGCGGCGGTCGTGATCTTCATCGCGATCACGCGCTCCAAGCACGCGGATGCGCCGACCGCGCTGCGCGCGCGGGACTTTCGTGGGCTCGGGCCGCTCTTCGCGCCGCTGCTGCGCATCGCGGCGCCGAGCATCTTCGAACGCCTGATCATGAACTTCGCGATGATCCTCTACTTCAAGCTGATCGGAGGCTACGGCACCGCCGCGATCGCGGCCTACACGATCGGTATCCGCATCCTGGCGTTCTCGTGGATCCCGGGGACCGGCTACTCGCAGGCCGTGGCCACGCTCGTGGGCCAGTCCCTCGGCGCCGGCGATGTCGCGCGCGCCGAGCGCTCGGGCTGGAGCGCCGCGCGCCTCGCCCTCGGCACGGCCGTGGTGATGGGAGCGCTGGGCGCGACCTTCCGGCACCCGTTGGCCGCGGCCTTCACCGTGGACCCGGAGACCGTGGTCGCGCTGGGGCCCTTCATGCTGTGCCTCTCGCTGGCGCAGCCCGCGATGCAGCTCCACTTCACGCTGGCCGGAGCCTTCCGCGGGGCGGGCGATACCGTGACGCCGCTCTGGTCGGCCGTCGTCGGGAACTGGGGGTTCCGGGTGCCGCTGGCGGCGCTTGTGAGCTTCCTCGACGGTCCGCTGACCGGGCTCTGGATCGTGTTGATCTTCGACCACGTCTCCCGGGCCGTCTGGATGCTCGTGGGCTTCCGCCGCGGGACCTGGCGGGAGCGCGGGAACCGCGCCGCCGCGGCCTAGCTTCCGGGATCGTCCTCGATGACCCGCAGCGTCAGCGACGCGCCGTCCTCGGCCCGATCGATGGCGACGCGGCCGCCCTTCTGGAGACCTCCGAACAGCAGCTCGTCCGACAGCTTGTCCTTCAGCTCGGTCTGGATCACGCGGCCGAGGGGGCGCGCGCCGAAGTCCGCGTCGTAGCCCTTCTCGCCCAGCCACTCCCGCGCCGCATCCGAGAGCTCGAGCGAGACCTTGTGCTCCTGCAGCTGCGTTTCGACCTCGCGCACGAACTTGTCGACGACGAGGCCCATCACTTCCGGCGAGAGCGCGCCGAAGGTCACGACCTCGTCGAGGCGGTTTCGGAACTCGGGGCTGAAGACGCGTTCGAGATCGGTCTTGCCGCTCTTGCGCGTCGCCGAGAAGCCGATCGCGGCCTTCGCGAGGTCCCGCGACCCCACGTTCGAGGTCATGATCAGCACCACGTGGCGGAAGTCGGCCTCGCGCCCATGGTTGTCGGTGAGCGTCGCGTGGTCCATCACCTGGAGCAGGATGTCGTAGAGGTCGCCATGCGCCTTCTCGATCTCGTCGAGCAGCAGGACCGCGTGCGGTTGCTTGCGGATCCGCTCGACGAGCTGGCCGCCCTCGTCGTAGCCGACGTAGCCCGGCGGCGCGCCGATCAGCCGCGCTACCGCGTGCTTCTCCATGTACTCGGACATGTCGAAGCGCAGGAACGGCACGTCCAGCGTCCGGGCCAGCTGCTTGGCGAGTTCGGTCTTGCCGACCCCGGTCGGCCCCATGAAGAGGAAGCTGCCCATCGGCCGGTCGCGGCCGCCGAGACCGGCGCGCGCGCGCTTCACCGCGCGGACGACGGTGTCGACCGCATCGTCCTGGCCGAAGACGACGCCGCGCAGGTCGCCGCCCAGGTCGGCCAGCTTCGCGCGCTCGTCCGTGGTCGCACGTGCGAGCGGCGTGCCGGTCATGCGCGCGATCAGGCGTTCGACGTCGCGCAGGCCCACGTTCGTGCGCTTCGACCCCGGCTTGAGACGGACCGCGGCGCCGACCTCGTCCATCACGTCGATGGCCTTGTCCGGCAGGTAGCGGTCGGTCAGGTGCTGGTCCGAGAGTTCGACGCAGGCGCGCAGGGCCGGCTTCGAGTACCGGACGCCGTGATGCTTCTCGTAGCGCGGAGCCAGCCCGTCGAGGATCTTCACCGCCTCGGCGACCGTGGGCTCCGCGACGTCGATCTTCTGGAAGCGGCGCGCGAGTGCGCGGTCGCGCTCGAAGTGGCGGTACTCCTGATACGTGGTCGAGCCCATGCAGCGCAGCTCGCCCGACTGCAGCAGCGGCTTCAGCATGTTCGCGGCGTCGACGGTCGCACCCTGCGCGGACCCGGCGCCCAGGATCGTGTGGATCTCGTCGATGAAGACGACGGGGTTCTCGCGTTCCTGCACCGCGGCGACGAGCGCCTTGAAGCGCTCCTCGAAATCGCCCCGGTAGCGGGTGCCCGCGAGCATCGCGCCCAGATCGACCGAGAAGATCTCGGCCCCGGTCAGGCTGTCGGGCACGCGTCCCTCGTGGATGCGCTGGGCCAGTCCCTCGGCGAGCGCGGTCTTGCCGACGCCGCTCTCGCCGACGAAGATCGGGTTGTTCTTGCGGCGCCGGGCCAACACGTGGATGGCGCGATCGATCTCGTTCTTGCGACCGATCAGGGGGTCGAGCTTCCCCTCGGCCGCGAGTTCGGTCAGGTTCGAGGCGAAGGCCGCGAGCGGGTCGGCCGGCAGCTCGCTGTCGCCGTCGCCGAGCGGGACACCGGAGGCGCCGGACGCGCCCCCTCCCGAGCGGAGCTTCGAGATGCCGTGCGAGATGTACTGGAGGATGTCCATGCGCGAGACGTCGTGGCCGCGCAGCAGCGCGACCGCGTGGGAGTCGGGCTCGTTGAAGAGCGCCACCAGCAGGTCGCCCGCCTCGACCTCCTCCTTCTCGGCGCTGTCGGCGTGTTGCATCGCCGTCTCGAGCACGCGCTGGAAGGCCAGCGTCTGGAGGGTCTGGCCCTCCTCGCCCTCGTCGTGCTTCTCGATCTCCTCGTCGAGGTAGCGCTCGAGTTCCGTCCGGAGCCGCTCGACGTCGACCCCGGCGTGGCGGAGCACGTCCTCGCCCCGGTCGTCGAACGAGAGCGCGAGCAGCAGGTGTTCGACCGTCAGGTAGGCGTGGAGCCGCTCCACGGCCTCGCGCAGCGAGGACTGGATCGTCATCTGCAGCTGGCGGTTGATGTAGCTCACTCTTCCTCGACTCCGGCGCGCAGCGGATACCCGTTCCTTTCGGCAAGCTGGTGCACCGTCACGACCTTGGTTTCGGCCACTTCCAGGGGATAGATGCCGGCCACCCCCCGGCCGGCTCGGTGGATCTTCAACATCATCGCATTGGCCTCGACCGGGGGCTTCTTGAAGACCTGCTCGAGCAGCGCCACCACGAACTCCATCGGCGTGTAGTCGTCGTTGTAGAGCACGACCTTGTACTTGGGCGGCTTCGCGAGCTGTTGGCGCTCCTTCTCCTGCACGGCACCGTCGCGCCGCCGATCTCGGCTGCCGCCAGGGGTCTTCGGGGGATCTGCCACGCCTCGGAGGATAGCAACCGCCGGCGGCGCTTCGCGTCCGCGGCGCCGGCTACACTGGGGCGATGGCAGAGCTGGAGCTCCTGGGGGGCGTGGCCGAGGTCCCGGCGGAAGAGTGGAACGCCATCGTGGGCGACGAGTCTCCGTTCCTCGAGTGGGAGTGGCTTGCCTCGCTCGAAGAAGCCGGCTGCGTCGGCGAGGCGTCCGGCTGGGGCCCGCGCCCGCTGGTGCTGCGGGAGCAGGGCCACGTCGTCGGCGCGTGTCCGGTATACGTCAAGGGCAACAGCGAGGGCGAGTTCGTCTTCGACTTCGGCTGGGCCGACGCCGCCTACCGCGCCGGCATCGACTACTACCCGAAGCTGCTGGTCGGCGTCCCCTTCAGCCCCGTCACCGGCGCGCGCTTCCTCGCGGCACCCGGCCGCGACCGGCCCGCGATGATCGCGCTGCTGGCCGAGGGGGTCCGGCAGCTCTGCGGACAGAACGGTCTCTCGAGCGCCCACGTCAACTTCTGCCTCGAGGACGAGCGCGACGTGCTCACCGAGGCGGGCTGGCTGCCGCGGCTGGGCTTCCAGTACCACTGGAAGAACGAGGGCTTCCGGGACTTCGACGACTACCTGGCGAGCCTGCGCAGCAAGCGCCGCAACCAGGTGCGGCGCGAACGGCGCGCGCTCGAAGCACAGGGCGTCGAGATCGAGCGGCTCGTGGGCGACGAGATCCCGCCCGCCCTGTTCGAGCCCATGTACCGGATCTACCTCGAGACGATCCGCCACAACCCGTGGGGGCGGCAGTACCTGAACCGCGAGCTCTTCGCGCTGCTGGCGGAGCGCTTCCGCCACCGGATGTGCTTCGTGGTCGCGCGCCAGGAGGGCGAGATCATCGCGGGCACCGTGAACGTGCAGAAGGGCGATGCGCTCTACGGCCGCTACTGGGGCGCCTTCAAGCCGCTCCGCCACCTCCACTTCAACGTCTGCTACTACGCCGGCATCGAACACTGCATCGAGCGGGGTCTGGCGCGCTTCGAGCCCGGCGCCGGCGGCAACTACAAGCAACTGCGCGGCTTCGACGCCTCCCCCACCTGGAGTTGCCACCACATCGAGGACCCGCGGCTGGCGGAGGCCATCGCCCGCTTCCTCGAGGCCGAGCGCGCGGACGCCGACCTGACGATCGACTGGTACGCGGCAAACACGGCCCGGCGCCGCGACTGACCGCCGGCAACTCGTGCGCAACACGTGCACGAACCGGCGCCGCGGAATCGGGCGCGGTGGGGTGGATCACCATCAAGCGGGGGTGGGGACCGGCCGAATGTACCGGCGCGAGCGCGCGCCCACCGGGGCGCCGCGTGCCTCGCGCCCTTCGACCATGAGCACTTCACTCGCCGGCAAGAACCTGGGCAACTACCGGATCTGCGGCCGACTCGGCAGCGGTGGCGTGGGACAGGTCTGGCGTGCGATCGATACGACCCTGGGCCGCACGGTGGCGATCAAGGCGCTGCGCCCGGAGCTGGCGGGCCACTCGGACTTGGCGCAGCGGTTCCGGGCCGAGGCGCAGACGCTGGGGCGCCTCAACCACCCGAACATCGCCACCCTCCACAGCCTGCTCGAGGAGAATGGCGCGCTCTACATGGTGCTCGAGTACGTCGAGGGCCAGACCTTCGCCGAACTGCTCCGCCTGCGCGGCCCGCTCGGACTCGAGCGCGCGTTCGACTTGTTCCACCCGGTCGTGGACGGTCTCGCCTACGCGCACCAGGCCGGCGTCGTGCACCGCGACATCAAGCCGTCCAACCTGATGGTCGACGCCCGCGGCCTGGTCAAGGTGATGGACTTCGGCATCGCGCGCTTTGCCGGCGACCAGCGCGTGACGCGGACCGGCCACCTCGTCGGCACGCCCGAGTTCATGTCGCCGGAGCAGATCCGGGGCGAGGATCCCACCGTCGCGTCGGACATCTACGCGCTCGGCCTGCTGCTCTTCACGCTGCTGACGGGCCGGCCACCGTTCCAGCGCGCGGCCGAGTTCGACGTGCTGAAGGCCCAGGTCGAATCCCCACCGCCGCCGGTTCGCGAACTCGCCCCGGACGTGCCGGCCGGGATCGAGCGCGTGCTCGAGCGCGCGCTCGCGAAGGATCCGGCCGCCCGCCATCCCGACGCACCCGCGTTCCGCGATGCCCTGATCGCGGCCGGTGCGCCGGACCGGACCGGAGGCGAGCTGCCCACGTGGGCCGGCGACACCCTTCCGGGCCTCGCTCCGCCGGACGCGTCCGCGATCGATTCCGAAGCCCCCACCATCGCCCGGGCGGCCGGGACCGCGAGCGCCCGGAGCCGCGTCGGCCGCTGGCAGCACGCGGCCGTCGCGCTGCTGATGCTGGCCCTCTCCGCGGGCGCCGACCTGTTGCACGCGGCGCCCGCCGACCGCGAGCGCGCCGACGCGACGCCCCCGTTCGCGGCGGAGGACCCGCCGGCGCCGATACCGACACAGGCCACGGCCCTGCTCGCCACGGCGCGCATCGACGCGCCCCCGACCCCGAAGACCGCGGCTCACGCGCCGGTGGCGGAACACACGCCGAAACGCCACGATCCTCCGCGGCCCCCGAAGGCCGAGGAGACCGGATGGGTCATTCGCCGCTAGCTCGAGACCGTGGCCGGACGGCGACGGTGGCCGCGATGGCGGTGGTGTTTCTGGTCGTTTCCACCGGGTGCATCGCAGTCGGTCTGGCGCGGCGCGCACTGCGCACGCCCGGCTCGACGCTGATCGCGCTGCCGGACGAGGTGGCCGCCCGCTACGCCTGCGAGAGCCGGCGCCTGCCGTACTTCGTCTTCGAGAAGCAGGAAGTGAACCCGGATCGCGTCCACCCGGGCGACGAGTTCAACCACCGCTTCGTCTACGCGCTGTGTCCGCGCGAGGCGACCGTGACCACGCGCGGCGTCCTGCGGACCCGCATCCGCTACAAGGGCCGGGTGCTGCTCCAGGACAAGGACGACGCCTTCGAACTCCAACCGGGCCGCTGGGCGGTGGACTCCTTCATCCGGCTCCCGGACGACGCGCGGCCCGGCGTCTACGCCCTCGAGCTCGAGTTCACGAGCCGCAGGATCCGCTTCGAGCACTCTGCCACGTTCGGCGTCGACGCGCGGTAGACTCCTCCGCGACCGGCGCGCCCGCCGGACCGAAGGAGCACCATGGCCCGCATCATCGGGAACCTCGACCCGACCGACGACTACATGCACCCGCTCGGCCCCGAGCCGAACTTCAACGAGAGCGCGTACTACAACTTCTTCGACACGCGCGCGTCGCTCGGCGGCTGGTTCCGGATCGGAAACCGCGCCAACGAGGGGCAGGCGGAGATGACGGTCTGCCTCTACCTGCCGGACGGTCGCGTCGCCTTCACCTTCGCCCGGCCCCGCATCGACGACAACGCGGCGCACGACGCCGGGGGACTCACGTTCGAGGTCATCGAGCCCACCGAGCGGCACCGCACGACCTTCGACGGGCGTTGCGTGCTGATGGACGAGCCGCGCGACATGAAGGACCCGCGCAAGGCGTTCAAGGACAATCCGAAGCTCCCGGTCCGCTTCGACCTGGTCCACCAGGCGGCCGGCCCCCTCTACGGACACAAGAACGAGGATCTCGACGGCGAGTCGGCGGAGGACTCGTTCGCGAAGGCGCACTTCGAGCAGCACATGCACGTGACGGGCTCGGTGCAGGTCGGCGACGACGTCTACGAGGTCGACGGCTACGGCCTGCGCGACCACAGCTGGGGACCGCGCCACTGGCAGGCGATCCACCAGTACGAATGGCTGACGCTGAACTTCGGCCCCGACCTCGCGGCGATGGTCTCGGTGGTGCAGCGAGACCAAGCGGGCGAGCAACGCAGCGCGGGCGGCGTGATCGTCCGGGAGGGCGAGTTCGAGCGCATCGTCGAAGCCACCGTCGAGGCCGAGTACGAGGACAACGGCAGCTTCCACAAGTCGGTGACCGCGCACATCAAGACCGAGAGCGGCGAAGAGCACACGATCACGGGCACGGTCCAGAACTTCATTCCGCTGCGCAACCGGCGGAGCGAGCAGGAGACCTACATCGGCGAGGGCATGACCGAGTGGAAGCTCGGCGACCGCACCGGCTACGGGCTCTCGGAATTCCTGCGGCAGGCGAAGTAGATGGCCCGTCTCGGCGGGCTCGCCCTGTGCGCGGCACTGCTCCTCTCGTGCGGCGCGCCGGCGGTCGGCGACGGCGCCGCGCCGGCCGGCGAACCCCGCGTCCGGTTGAAGATCCAGAGCGCCTACCCGTTTGCGATGCCGGTGCTCGGAGAAGGGGTCGTGTACTTCCGCGATACGCTGGACGCGCTGCCGGGACACGGGATCGACCTCAAGGTCTACGACGTCGACAAGCTGGTGAAGCCACTCCAGATCTTCGACGCGGTCTCGGCCGGCAAGATCGACGGCGGCTTGTCCTTTTCGCCCTACTGGCTCGGCAAGGTGCCGGCGGCCGCGATCTTCGGCGCGGTGCCGTTCGGCCCGGAAACCCGGGACCAGCTCGGCTGGCTCTATCAGGGCGGCGGGCTCGAACTGTGGCGCGAGATCTACGCCCGCGTGAACCTGGTTCCGGTCCCATGCGGCGCGCTCGCGCCGGAGGCCTCGGGATGGTTTCGCCGGCCGATCGAGCGCGTGGAAGACCTCGTCGGGCTGAAGGTCCGTTATGCCGGCCTGGGCGGGAAGGTGCTCGAGAAGCTGGGCGCCTCGGTCACCCAGATCCCGGCCGGCGACCTCTTCGTCTCGCTCGAGCGCGGCGTCCTCGACGCGACCGAGTATTCGATGCCGGTCGTCGACCGGAACCTGGGCTTCCAGAAGGTCGCCAAGCACTACTACTTCCCCGGTTGGCACCAGCCGTCCTCGACGATGGAATTGATGATCAACAAGGAGGTGTGGGAGGGCCTGTCCGCGGGCCAGCACGCCGCGATCGAAGCCGCCTGCCAGGCCACGATCGTCTGGCAGCTCGCGCGCGGCGTCTCGGTCCAGGCCGAGGCCCTCGCCGCGATCGAGGCGGACGGCGTGACCATCCACCAGTGGCCGCCCGAGATCCTGGCCGCGATGCGGGCCGCGAACGAGGAACTGCTGGCCGAGATGAGCGCGGCGGACTCGGACTTCGCGCGCGCGCTCGCGTCGCAGCGCGCCTACCTCGAAGCCCAGGCCCCCTGGTCCGAGATCGCGTACCCGCCGAAGGCCTCCGCCGAGTGACACCGCTGCGGTGATCGACGCCCTGCTCCGCTTCGCGCGGGCCACCGCGTGGCTCTCGACCCGGGTCGGCGAAGCCGCGGCGTGGCTCTACCCGGTGCTGGGTTTGATCCTGATCGTGAACGTGGGCCTGCGCTACGGGTTCGGCCGCGGGTTCATCGAGCTGGAGGAACTGCAGTGGCACCTCTATGCCGCCGGCTTCCTGCTCGCCTACGCGTACGCAATGGTGAAGGACGACCACGTGCGCGTCGACATCGTCCACGCCCGCTTCGGGCCGCGCACGAAGGCCTGGGTCGAGCTGCTCGGGACCGGGTTCCTGCTGCTCCCGTTCGCGGTCGTCACGGCCGCCTCGGCCTGGGACTTCTTCCAGGTCTCCTGGGCGATGGGCGAACGCTCCTCGATGCCGAGCGGGCTCCCCGCGCGCTGGGCGATCAAGTTCGTGCTGTTCTTCGCGCTCTCCCTGCTGGCGCTCGAAGCCGCGGGCACCGCGGCGCGCCAACTCGCGACGCTGCTGGGCGCGCCGTCCGAGGAGCCGGACGCGGACCCTGGGATCACGACCTAGATGGACTGGAACCTGCTCCTCGTCGCGTTGATGTTCGCGAGCTTCCTGGCGCTCCTCTTCACCGGCTACCCGGTCGCCTGGGTGCTGGCCGGGGTCGGCGTCTGGTTCGCGCTGCTGGGCGAGGCGCTGAACGCGGGCGGCCTCCCGGTCGACGCGGACCTCACCACGCTGAGCCTCGTCGTCGACCGCATCTACGGGACGATGTCCAACTACGGTCTGGTCCCGCTGCCGCTGTTCATCTTCATGGGGCACATGCTCGACCACAGCGGCATCGCCGGAGAGTTGCTGCGCGCGATGCAAAGCGCCCTCGGCCGCATCTCGGGCGGCCTGGCGATCGCGGTCACGCTCCTGGGCGTGGTGCTGGCGGCCTCGACCGGCATCATCGGGGCCTCGGTGGCACTGCTGGGAACCCTGGCGCTTCCGGCGATGCTGGAGGACGGCTACCAACCCGAGCTGGCCGTGGGCACCGTCGCCGCGGCCGGATGCCTCGGCATCCTGATCCCGCCCAGCATCATGCTGGTGCTGATGAGCGAGCCGATGCAGCTCTCGGTGGGCGACCTCTTCCTCGGCGCGGTCTTCCCCGGGCTCCTGCTCGCCGGGCTCTACCTCGCCTACCTGGTCGCGGTCTGCACGATGCGGCCCCAGCTGGCGCCCGCTCACGCTGCGCCGATGGAGCGCGACGCGGTCGCGGGTGTGCTCCGCGCACTGTTGCCGCCGCTGGCCCTGATCGGCGCAGTCCTGGGTTCGATCTTCTTCGGCATCGTGTCACCGTCGGAGGCGGCCGGAGTCGGCGCGGTCGGCGCCACGCTGCTGGCGGCCGCGAAGGGGCGGCTCGGCCTCGCGACGCTTCGCGAGAGTTCGCGCGCGACCGCGCGCACGACCTCGTTCATCTTCGCGATCTTCCTCGGCGCCACTTGCTTCTCGGTCGTGCTGCGCGGACTCGGCGGCGACGAGGTGATTGCGAACGCGATCACGGCGCTGCCCTTCGGACCGACCGGGATCGTGCTGTGCCTGCTCGCCCTGGTCTTCGCGCTCGGCTTCTTCCTGGACTGGATCGAGATCACGCTGATCGTGCTGCCGCTGGTCGAGCCCATCACGACGACCCTGGGCATCGACAAGCTCTGGTTCACGGTGCTGGTCGCAGTGTGCCTGCAGACGTCGTTCCTGACGCCGCCCGTGGGCTTCGCGCTCTTCTACCTGAAGGGCGTGGCGCCCGAGGGCATCGAGCTCCCGCACCTCTACCGCGGCGTCGTCCCCTTCGTGGGCCTGCAGCTCGCGGGCCTCGCCGCCCTGCTCTTCTGGCCCGAGATCGTGACCTGGCTTCCGGACGTGGCCTACTAGGGCGGTCCCGGACGGGCTAGCATCCACCTCCACGCTGGAGGTCCGATGTCGGAACGGGTTCGCGTCGAGAAGAAGGACGGCATCGCCGACGTGCGCATGGTGCGCGCCGACAAGATGAACGCCGTCGACATGGACATGTTCGTGGCCCTGGTGGAGACGGGCGTGGAACTCGCGCGCGACCGGAGCCTCCGGGCCGTCGTGCTCTCGGGCGAAGGCCGCGCCTTCTGCAGCGGCCTGGACATCCCGAGCATCATGGCGAACAGGGGCAAGCGCGAGGGCCCGGGGCTGATGACCCGGACCGACGAGAGCCCGGCGAACCATGCGCAGCGCTCGGCCTGGGTCTGGCAGGAGGTCCCCGTGCCGGTGATCGCCGCGGTTCACGGGGTCGCGTACGGGGCCGGCATCCAGATCGCGCTCGGCGCAGACATCCGCTTCGTCGCACCCGATGCCCGGCTCTCGATCCGGGAGGCGCACTGGGGGCTCATCCCGGATGTCGCCGGAACGCAGACCCTGCGCCACCTGGTCGGGCTCGACGTGGCGAAGGAGCTGACCTTCACCGCGCGCGTGGTCTCGGGAACCGAGGCGAAGGAACTCGGCCTCGCGACGCACGTGAGCGACGATCCGCACGCGGACGCGATGGCGCTGGCGCGCGAGATCGCGGGGCGCAGCCCGGACGCGATCCGGGCCGCCAAGCAGCTGTGGAACCGGGCCGTCCTGGGCAGCCACGAAGAAGGCCTCGCGCTCGAAGAGCAGTTGCAACGCTCGGTGATGGGCGGCCCGAACCAGTTGGAGGCCGTGAAGGCCAACATGGAGAAGCGGCCGCCTCGGTTCGAGGACCCGGGCTAGGCGCAGATGCCCGTCTTCGGATCCCTCCTCGAGCTGGAGCGCCGGCCGCTCCAGACGCACCACGGTCGCTTCGAAGGCGTCCGCTTCCTGGACCTGGCGCGCGGAAAGATCGCGTGGGTGCTCGCGCGTGGCGACGTGTGGAGCCCGGCTCCGGTCCTGGCCCGCGTCCACTCCGCGTGCCTCACGAGCGAGGTCTTCGGCGCCTGCGATTGCGATTGCGCCGACCAGCTCGCTGCCGCCCTCGCCGCGATCGACCGCGAGGGCCGCGGACTGCTGTTCTACCTGATGCAGGAGGGCCGCGGCGCCGGCTTCGTCGCGAAGGCCCGCGACCGGATGATGGTCCAGGCCTCCGACGAGCGGATTCATACCTTCGAGGCCTACGAGCGGATGGGGCTGCCGCACGACGCGCGGAGCTATCGCGAGGTGGCGTTCGCGCTCGAAGCGCTCGGTGTCGCCGCTCCGCTCCACGTGCTGACGAACAACCCGGACAAGGTGGTCGGCCTCGAGGGCGCGAAGATCCGCATCGCGGGAACCCGCGGGCTCCCGCCGCGGGTCTCGCCGTTCAACCGGCACTACCTCGCGGCCAAGTCGGCGTCCGGCCACTCGCTGGGTGCACCGGCGCGGGGCTTGCGCGCACCGCTGCCCGAGGCCGTCGTCTGGACCGAGGGCCGCCTGCTCGCGGACGTCCCGAACGTGGCGCACGTCGCGAGCTATCTGCTCCCGCTCCGACCGACCGGGGCCGACCTGGACCCGCCGGTCTGGTACCGCTGCCACGTCTACTTCGACCTCGTGCGCGGCGCGGAGCGCGTCGTGCTGGAACTCGCGAGCGGCAACGGCCCACGCGCCGTGCTGCGCCAGACGCTGACCGACCGCTTCCCGCTGACCGAACCCGGCCCGGAAGCGGCCGCGTGGCGCGCGCACCGCGCCGCGATCGAAGCGCACGGAGGCGGACGCGCGCTCTTCCTCGACCCCGGCGAGACGCGCGTACCGTCCCACGCCCCGGCGCTGCTCGCCCGGTCGGTCTGAGCCCGTGTCGGCCGGATCGGCTGCCGCGATCGAGCGCCTGCGCGCGCGCGCGGCGTCGGTCCCGGATCGGATCCGCGCGCTCGGGGACGCGCCGCCCGCGCTCCCGACGGGCGGCATCCGGCGCGTGGTCACGACCGGGGTCGGCAGTTCCGGAAGCCACGCGCGCGCGCTCGCGCACGGCCTCGCGCAGCTCGGGCAAGCCGCCAGCTTCCTGTCCGCGAGCGCGTTCCCGGACGAGCACGCCCGCGGCCACGACCAGGACCTGCTCGTGGTCTTCAGCCAGGGGCTGTCGCCGAACGCGCGACTCGCCGCGGCAGCGTTGGACGCCTGGCGCGACGTCGTCGTCGTCACCTCGACGGCGCCGGGCGAGGACGAGCGCGGGCGTTTCGCGGCCCGGTTGGCCGCCGGCGGCGCCACGCTCGTCGATGCAGGCGCCGGCGATGAGTTCGGGACCCTGGTCCGTCTGGCCGGCCCCGCCGTCGCGCACTGGACCGTCTGGCAGATCCTGCGCGCATTCGGGGCCGGGACCGGGCCCACGGCCGACGCGGTGGCGGATCGGTTGGAAGCCACCGCGCGCGCCGCACGCGAGGCCGCGGCGCCGCTGGCGCGCCGGCTCGCCACCGAACCCGTGCTCTGTCTCGCGAGCGGCATGCTCGTGCCCGCCCTCGACAACCTGCGCCTGAAGTGGTCCGAGGCCCTGCTCGAACCGGCGCCGCCGGTGACCGACCTGCTCGACTTCGCGCACGGGCCCTACCAGACCGTTCACGACTGCGGCGCCACGCTGCTGGCCCTCGTCTCGCGCCACGACACCGCGGCCCGCGATCGGCTCGAGCGGATCGAGCGCCTGCTCGTGGCCGGTCGTCACCGGCTCGTGCCCATCCACACCTCGCTCGCGGATCCGCTCGCGCCGCTCGAGGCCGAGGTCGCAATGAACGAGTTCGTGCTCGCGGCGATGGCGTCGCAGCAGCGCGACCCGGAGGCGTGGCCCGGCCGCGACGCGGACGGCGCGCTCTACGCTCTCGGGGCCGCGACGCCGGTCGCGCCGCGCGTGGCGCGCGGCCAGCGATTGGACGCCGCCCGCTGGCCCGAGATCGAGCGCGCCCTCGCACAGGGGCGACACACCGCGCTCCTGCCCCTGGGCTCGACCGAGCAGCACGGGCCGCACCTGCCCTTCGCGACCGACACCTGGATCGCGGACGCGCTGGGGCGGCGCCTGCTGGCGCGGATGCCGGACGCGGTGCTGCTGCCGACGATTCCGCTCGGGGCCGCCAGCGAACACCTCGACTTTCCAGGCACGTTGAGCCTGCAGGAGGACACGCTCTCGCGGGTGATCGCCGACGTGGCGCGCTCCCTCGCGCGGCACGGCTTCACCCGGATCCTCTGCTATTCGGCCCACGGCGGAAACCTGCGGACACTGCGCGAGGCCGACGCTGCGATCGTCCGGGCCGCGGCGCCCGCGCACTGGTCCGCCTTCACCGACCACGCCCGGCTCTTCGAGCGGGTGATGGCCCGGGCCACCGACGTCCGCCCCGCGGAGGCCGGCCAGCATGCGGGCGAACTCGAGACCTCGATCCTCGATGCGATCCGCCCGGGCTCGGTCCAGCGCGGCGCGCTGGCGCCCGGCTTCATGGCGGACGCGCCCTCGGGCAGCGCCCTCTTCTACCCGAGCCTCCGGACGCATGCGCCCGAGGGCGTCGTCGGCGACCCCCGTGGCGCCAGCCGCGAACGCGCCGAGGCCTACCTCGACGCCTGGGTCGAGGTACTGCTCCGCGCATTCACGACCCAGCCATAGCCGAGTTCGAGCACCGGCACCGTGAGCGCGTAGTAGAGCTGGTTCGGGACGCAGCGGACCGCCCAGCCGGCATCGACGCCGGCCAGGATCAACACGTCGGCCGCGGCCCAGAGCGCGTAGTACGCGGCCACCCAGGCACAGACCCAGCGCGCGTAGCGGGCCGTCTCGCCGCTCAGGACAGCGGGCACCCAGATGCGGGCCGCAAACGCGACCACGGCCACGAAGAGCGCCTCGTGGGTCAGCCAGAGCACCTGTTCGGAGAGTTCGCCCTGGATCGCAGCCGCCGCGCGCGTCAACGCGAATGCGGCCGACGGAACCGCGGCCGTCATCGCGGCCGCGCGGGCGAAACCGCGGGCCGTGATCCGGCCGCCGTCGGCGATACCGGCGAGCAGCCAGTAGATGCGGAAGTCCCCGGCCAACACGAAGAAGAGCCCGGTGCCGGTCTGGACCGCGGCGCTGGCGCCCCGGACGCAGGCGCCGGCCACCGGGTCGAGCATCGTCTCGAGCACGAAGACCGTGCCCCAGAGCCGGACGAAGCGCCCCAGCGCCGAGTCCGGCGCATCGCCGCGGGCGATCGCGCGCGCGATCGCCCAGGCGAAGGGGACCACGAGCAGGGCCCACGGCCACTGCCATCCGCCGTGGTAGAACGCGTCCCAGTTCTCTGCGTTCAAGAGCGGAGCCAGCGGTCGAGGACCGGGTTCATCCAGCCGTTCACCACGCAGAAGGCGTGGTCGTGCCGTGCGCCGTGGTGGCGCGCGTGGGCTTCCCGCGAGAGCAGCAGGCCCGCCCGTTGCAGCCAGTGCACCGTGCGCGGAACCTGCGCCATGTGCGCATAACGATGGAGCTGGTTGCTGAAGGCCCCGGTCACCGCGAGCGCGAGACCGAAGCCGAAGAGCCCGGCCGCCCAGGGCTCCGCCCCGGCCCACGGCGCGATGCAGCCCACCGCCAGCAGGAGGGGACTGACGGCCCAGGCGTTGTTGCCCGTCACCTCGACGAAGCCGTGACGCGCGATCGCCTGGGGGTCGTGATGGTGCGCGCGGAAGGGCGCGATCAGGGCCGGGCCCACGATCGGCGTGTGTTCCGAGCCGAAGGTATCGCCGAGCCAGTGCACCAGTCCGGTCGCGAGGTCCGCTGCGCAGACGCCGGCCACCGCGGCCAGCGCCATCGACGCCAACACGAGACCCGAGGACGGAGCGGGCGCCCGCGCGACGACCCACAGCAGCACGCCGACGAAGACCGCGATGCCCGAGACATCGAGGGCCATCAGGAGGCGCGATCGCGGGGCGGCAACGGTCCGGGCCATGGACGCACGCTAGCAACTGCCGGGGCTGCCGGTGGCGCCTCGCGCCCCCCCGCGCGGGAGGCTACTCGAAGCTGCCGTGGCGGCCGGCTCCGGCCCGGAAGCGGCGCGCCCCTTCGACCGTCTCGCCGCTCTCGATCACCTCCAGACCGAGCCGGGACTCGCTCTGCAGCGCTTCCGCGAGGCCGACGCTCCATTGCGTGTGAGCGGAGCGGCGGTCGGAGCGCATGCAGCGCTCGGGCCAGCGGGCGATGTCGCGGGCGAGCGCCTCGGCCGTCTCGCGCGCGTGCCCGGGCGGCGCGATGCGATTGACGAGCCCCATCCGGAAGGCCTCGTCCGCCGCGACCGGACGGCCGGTCAGGATCATGTCGAGGGCGTGGCTCTGGCCGATCAGCCGCGGGAGCCGGACCGTTCCGCCATCGACCAGGGGCACGCCGAAGCGCCGGCAGAAGACGCCGAAGATCGCGCCGGGGTCGGCGACCCGGAGGTCGCACCACAGCGCGAGCTCGAGCCCACCCGCGACCGCGTGGCCCTCGACCGCGGCGATGACGGGCTTCGAGAGTAGCATCCGCGTGGGGCCCAGGGGCCCGTCGCCGTCGTGGTGCAACGTCGGCGTCTCGCGTCCGTCTTCGGCGACGGCCTTCAGATCGGCGCCCGCGCAGAAGGTCCCGCCCTCGCCGAACAGCACCGCGACCTTGGCCGACGCGTCGGCGTCGAACGCGCGGAAGGCCTGGGCGAGCGCCCGGGCCTGCGCGCGATCCACCGCGTTGCGCCGCTCCGGACGCGACATGATCACGGTGCAGATGCCTTCGGCCTGTTCGACGCGGACGCTCATGATTCGTCTCCTTCGCCATCGCGGCGCTCGACACGGATCCGCGTGATCCGCGACCCCGAGACCCCGGTGACCGTGAGATCGAAGCCCGGGATCGCGGCACGCTCGCCGCGGTGCGGCGCGTGCCCGAGGGTGTTGAAGACGAGGCCACCGAGCGTGTCGCCCCGCTCCGCGGGGACGTCCCAGCCGGTCGCCCGGTTGAAGTCGAGCACCGTGATGCGGCCGAGCGCCTCGTACGCGTCCCCGATCGGGCGGATCGTCTGCAGCTCCTCGCGGTCGAACTCGTCGCGGATCTCGCCCACGATCTCCTCGAGCACGTCTTCCTGCGTACACAGGCCGAGCGTGACGCCGAACTCGTCCTTGACGATGGCCATGTGCACGAACGTCCGCTGCATCTCGGCCAGGATCTCGAGGATGGGCTTGCGCTCCGGCACGCGGAGCACGGGTTTGAGGATGTCGGCCAGTCCGTCCTGGTCGTCCGAGCGCACCAGCTCGATCAGGTCCTTCAGGTGGCAGACGCCGAGCACCTCGTCGATGGAGCCGTCGTAGATCGGCACGCGTGTGTAGCGCTCCTCGAGCACGCGTTCGAGCAGGTCGGCCGGCGTGATCGTGAGCGGGAACGCGGTGATCTCGGCGCGCGGCACCATGATCTCCTCGACCGTCATCTCCGCTGCGCCGGCGGTAGCGCCGATGATGGCCAACGGGGTGGCCTCCGGCTGACCGTTGCCGTTGCCGTGGGTTTCCTGGCTCGCGCGCGCCAGGCGCAGGATCGTCTCGGTGGCGGCCTGGCTCGCCTCGCCATCGGGTGGGCCGACGCGGCGGACCACGGGCTCCAACAGGCGGTCGAACACGATGTGCACCGGGCGCAGCAGCTGGTGCAGCACGTAGATCGGCAGCGCGACGCGGAAACCGATCCGTCGCGGATTGCGCGCCGCGATCGCCTTGGGCAGCACCTCGCAGAAGATCAGCACCAGCAGCGTCATGACCACGGTCGAGACCAGCAGCCCGGTCTCCTCGCCGAAGTACGAGATCGCGATCACGGCCGCCGCGGACGCGCCCAGGATGTTCACCAGGTTGTTGCCGAGCAGGATCGTGACGAGGAGCCGCGAGGTGTGGCTCAGCAGATCGCGCGCGGCGACCGCCTGCGGCCCCGACAGCTCCTTCAGCTCCTCGTCGACGTGGTGCTGGGAGAGCCGCAACAGCGCGGTCTCGCTGCCGGAGAAGAAGGCCGAGAGCACGAGGCATGCGGCCACGATGCCGAGCAGCGTCAACACGTCGAACGAGACCTCCTGCGACGCCGCCCGGGTGCCGAGCACACTGCTGGACCTGGCATGGCGCCTTCGGAAGGAGTCGCGTTCTGGAGCGGGAGGACGCGACGAGCGGGGCCGAGGCCGATGGCGGCTCCCCCGGAGGGGTCCGTGGCCATGGCGTGGGCTTCCGTCTTTGGGCGCGATGCGTGCATCGGTCCCGCCGAAGCTATCCCAGAACGACGAGGCGGGCGACTCCGGGCGAGAGTCGACCGGCGGCGGCTTCCCCGCGGTCTGAGCGGAACGCTTGCGGGCCGACGGGAGCCAGCGCCGCATGTGCTGGAGCCGATTGCGGTTCCGCGGGCCGCATCGGGCGGGGCTTGCGGAGCGGGTTCGGGAACCAGGCCGGCGCACTTCGAGCACGCGGTCCCACGGCCGGTGCGCGGGAGATCGTCGCGAGCCGCGGCATGCGGACCCGCCCGCCCTCCTCTGGATCCGGAACAGCGCGGGTACGGCCGCCCGGGCATGACCGGTGGCGGAGTGCTGGCCTCCTGCACTCCGGGACCGCAACGGTGGGTGCGCGGCTTCTCGAGTCCTGCTGCGGCACGTCGATGCGGCACCTGACGCCGGCGGATGCGGCGGCGAGCCGGAGCTGCGCGCACTGACCAAGGTCTTACACCTACGCAAATGGCCTAACTTCCCGGGAACCATCCATGCCGCGCGAGCGGTCCCTCCGGAACCCGCTGTGTTGCAGACGCGGACGTTGCAGGCGGCGGCGCTGTCGATGCGGCCCGGGCCGCTGCGCCTGGCACTCCTTCACGGCCTTCCCGAGGCGACGCCAAGATACCCAGCGGTCGCAGCGGATCGCGCTCGCGGCGTGCGTCCGACCGGTCCGCCGCGGCTGACCGGGGGGAACGAGGCTCAGTGCCCCGGTCTCTCCCCGCACACCGCGCATCGCCTGCCGCGCGTGGCGGCAACCGTTGCAGACGCGTGCGGTGGGGCTGGCGCCGGAGAACACGCGACGGCCGAAGCGGTCGCGTTCGGCGCTGCGCCGCTAGTCGGCGTGCCCTTCGGTCGCGGACGATTCCGATCGTGGGAATCCGAACGATCGAGAAAGGGGCGATTCCAACCCGCAGCAAAACCCACCCGATCAACGTTCCGTCGGAAAATCGCGACGCAGAAACTCGTGCGCGCGATCGACCCGGCGACCGTGCAGACGAGACACCGACGGGTACCGTCGAAGACTCCGCTGACCCCTCGTCACTTCCACTGCAGTGTTATGCTATTTTTCTTCGAACGGAACCGGGGGGCCGTTGCAATGTTCGATCGGGCCGTTGCAGAGTTGCTCGAGGAGGAAGGTCCGGATGCGCTCGTCGTCGTCACGGACCGGCGCGGCGTTCTCCTGGGGGTAAGCCCCGCTTTCGAAGTGCTAGTCGGGATGGATCTGTCCGACTCGGTGGGCACGCCGCCCCCGCGCCCGTGGTGGATTCCCGAAACCATCGAGGCGTTGATGGTGATCTCAGAGTTGATGGGGAAGGGAGATCTGGACGCCTTCGCCGAACTGCAGGCTCCGAACATGATCAGGGCTCACGACGATGTCCTGGTCTCGGTGACGACGAGCTTCCGTTTCGTGGACGACATGATCGTCTTCCGCCACGTCGAGAAGCTGTCCGCCAACGTGGAACTGATCGACCAGTTGAGCGATCTCGCCCGGGATGCGAGGGCCCTGCTCGGTCACTCGGATCAGCCCGGCCCGGTGAAGCCGGAGCGCCGCTTCGGATTGGCGAGCCTGTCTCGCCGCGAGAACGAAGTCCTCATGCTCCTGCTCCAGGGCCATCGCAGCAACGATATCGCCGAGACGCTCTACATCAGTCGGCATACCGTGAGGAACCACATCCGGTCGATCTTCAAGAAGCTCGACGTGCATTCGCAGCTGGAACTGATCACGAGGTTCGGCCACGATCCCTCTGCATGACGACGCCCTTCGCGGCCTGGCCGGGGTCTCCGGATGTCAGACAGCCCGCAGGCCGTGGTTCATCACGACGCCGATCACGGGGGGGCCGATCGTCCGGAGCAGGTCGGCCGCCCGCTGGAGCGGGCCGCACCGGGTCCTTCCGCCGGTCGCCACCATCAGGATCCCGTCGACGTGTTCGGCGACGACGCGCACATCCGAAGACGCCAGGACCGCAGGAAGGTCCAGGATCACGTAGTCCGACTGCTCCTCGATCTCCCGGACCAATCGACGGAACCCGGGCGACTCGAGTTCGTCCGAGCCGACCGGAGCGGTGCCCCCTGCCGGGAGGACCGACAGACCCGGGACCCGGGTCTGTCGGAGGCTGTATGCCTCTCCCCGAATCGCCTGGATCAGCCCCTTTTGATTCTCGACGCCGAAGCCCGACGCGACGCCGGGCGAGCACAGGTCGGCATCCACGAGGGTCACCACGGCGCCACGCTTCGCGAGCGCGACCGCGATCGCGGATGCCAGTGAGGTCCCGCCCTCTCCCTTTCCCGTCGTCGTGACCGCCAACACATGCCCGACCGGGCCGAGTGCAGCCACCACGGCGAGGCGGATGGCCCGAAGCGCCTCCCGCGCCTCCGCTCGCTCCCACCGCTGCGGCGATCCGCCGAAGCGCCAACTGGGAAGACAGGCCAGGCCCGATGCAAAGGACACTTCCTCTTCCGTGCGGACGCGGGGGTCCGCGAACGCGTACAGGGCCCAGATCACGAAGCCCAGGATCGATCCACCGACCGTCGTCGCGACCGCCATCTGGTGCTCCGGCTCGAAGGGCTCCACCGCGGGTTCGAGGATCGCGAGGTCGATCGGTAGAGCGGCCATGGCGACGTCCAGTTCACGAAGCCGTTCATGCAGGGACGACAGCAGTTCGGTGTCTGCCGACCAGGCGCGGCCAGCTCCGCCGACGGGCGCCTGGGAAGGGGACAAAGGCAGGACCGCGAGCTTCGCGGCCTGGATCTCGCGCCTGAGGAGATCTTCCTGACCGTGGAGGGCGGCCAATTGCTCGTGGTCCTCCTGACCGACCCGATCGACTTCGCGCTGCAGATCCCGCTCGAGCACCTCGATCTCCGTCATCACGCCAGCCAACGGCGGATAGCCCTCCAGGTAATCGAGGGAGAGTCGCGCCCGTTCCGCTCGAAGATCCGACAGCCGTCGTTGGATCCCGGCGATGACGGAATTTCGGATCGGATGGGGGCGCGCGGTGACGCCGCCGTCTTCTCGATCGTTCAACGCGGCCTCCACCTCGGTCCGCCGGACGATCACGCGCACCAGTTCCTGCTCCAGGAGTTCCGGGCTCGGGGCTTCGAGGGCCGGAGCGCCCGACGCCGGCTCGCCGGCCGGGGTCGTCGCCACCAGTGCGCCGACCCGGCGTGCGGCATCGAGCTCCGCGCGCTTCAGGGCCGCGCGCGCCGTCTCCATCGATCGGCGCGTCCGTTCCCCATGGTCGCCAACGAAGAGGGCTGCGATGTAGTTGGCCATTTCGGCGGAGAGCCGCGGATCGCGACTCTCGAAGCTCACTTCGAGCAGGGGCGCGTCCGGATACGGAGAGACCGAGAGTCCATCGCGCAGGGCGTCGACGACCCGTGTCTTCCCGATCCTGAGCAGATCGCCGGCTCGCTCCACGAGGAGGGAGCGCGTTCTCGGGGGGAGGTTCCTCTCGATGCGTGTGAGCATCGCGTCGCTGGCGAGGAGTCGCCCGCCGGACGCGAAGAGCTGTGCGGGATCGATGGTCTGTGCGAACGAGAGCGTGGAGAGGCTCGGAGTGGGAGCGGTCGGCACCCCGATCATGGCTGTCGCGGAGTAGCGCGACGGCGCGGCAAACCAGATTGCCAGCGTCAGAGCAACCGAGATCAACACCGCTGCGATGCCGAAGCCGAGCCGGGATCGCATCGCGGGCCAGATCATGCCCAGCTGCAGATCCGGTTCGAACGGGGGGCCGGGGTCGGGACGACGAACCAACACGTCCTACGGACCCCCGAGCGGCGTCAGTCGGAATCCTGCCACGAGGAGCCTCCACGCCCCCCCTGCGATCGTCCGCAACGAGTTGGTCGGAACGACGACGATGTCTCCCGCCTGGAGCGTCGGGTCCAGACTGGGATCGCTCTGGATCGAACGGTAGTCCGCTGCGATCGGGTCCTGGCGATCGTCGCTCCTCCGGTAGACCAGCAGCCGGGACGTATCGGCCTCGAATGTCAGGCCGCCGGCCATCGCCACCGCCTTGAGCAGCGTCGGAGCATCGAGGCGATAGCTTCCCGGCGCCCGCACCGCCCCCTCGACGACGATGTCGCCGATGTACGGCAGCTCGATGCGGTCCCCCGGGCAGACGGCAAAGGCAGTGGCACCGGGGCCAGTCGCACTCAGGTGTTTCCTGGATAGTCGGAACACCCTACGGTCGTGACCTCCCAGGGGGGGCCGCACGACCTGGATCTCGTCTCCTGCATCGCTCAGGGCCCCACCTGCTCGGGAGATGACCTCTAGGATGCCCTCGAACTCGCGGACCGGATACGTCCCGGGCTTTGCGACGGCCCCGGTCACGAAGGCAGGGCGCGCGATCTCGCGCACGGTGACACTCACGTGCGGCTCGCGCACGATCCCGGCAGCGAGTCCGTGCTCGATCCGGAGCGCGAGTTCCCGAGTGGTGTGGTTCCCCGCCACCACGGGCGACAGATGCGGATAGGGAATCGTTCCATCGCGTTCGATCGGCCCACTCCAGGCGAGGTCCGCGGCCCCGTGTACGGCCACCTCGAGGGTGTCACCTGGCTGGAGCCGATACGCCCTCGCGCCGTCACCGGGAACGCCGCGCGTGTCCGGTGACCCACCGACGGACGGACACCCCGGAGCCGGTGCGCCGTTTGCCGGCACCCCCCATGGCAGTGCCGCGAAGAGCACCGCGGCGAGCGACAAGCCCCGGAAGGCCGTCCCAACGAACGCGGCTTGCCAACCGCCCGACCCCCTGATGCCATCGCTCACGCCGTCCGCCCTCCCTGCGTGCGGAACGCCGACCCGAGGGCCCGCTGCCGCTTGCGAAGTTGACATCGGCTTGCCCGGGGCGATGCGCAATGAAGCGGGTGGATCATTCTCATGACGCGCGAGTGCTATTCGGTTCCCGCATCGCTCCAGTCCCCGCCGGTGTCTTTGCGCGTTCGGAACGCGTACGGTGGTAGAGTGACCCGGTCGCGCTCCCTTCCCCGATGCATGAATGCTGTGTAGACTAACGTCCCATGCAGAGTCGCGAATGGACCATACCTCCGATATTGAGCAGGATGGACTAGCGAAATAGCGCATCGGAAGCATCACGAGATGACGGCGTCGCTGCGATAGAGAGACATGTCCAGTGCGCGCGACCTGCTCGAAACGCCCAGAACGCCCCCGCAAGATCCCCCAGTCGAC
>Ga0114931_10001299_pt1 | contig 31874 bp, 21 predicted proteins | sample 2SBtaG_FD_89579 | JGI IMG/M metagenome (GOLD analysis project Ga0114931, IMG submission 89579) | Deep subsurface microbial communities from Kolumbo volcano to uncover new lineages of life (NeLLi) - 2SBTROV14_V59a metaG | ecosystem: Environmental > Aquatic > Marine > Volcanic | place: Kolumbo...
CGGCCATTCGGCGCATGAATCGATAACCGAATTCGTGATCCGTTTCGCTGAGCGCTAAGATCGCCTCGCCCGAAGTCGAAACCGCGCGAACGTCGTCCATTGCCGTGGCCGTGGCGGTCATCTCACCCCCGCCGAACAAGGCCGACCAGGCCAGCATATCGCCCGCGCCTACCGTCAGAATACGCACGCTGCCTCGACCGGGCACACGCATGTCCAGCGCGACGCTGCCGCTAATCAGCAGCAGCAGCCGGTCGTTGCGGCCTCCTTCGCTAAAAAGATGCGTGCCGGCGGAGAAAGCGGACAGCGTCGCGATTTCGGCCAACCGCTCAAGCGTGGTGTCGGGTAAGTCCGCGGCAAAGGTTAGCCGCTGTAACTCGGTTTTCAGTGTCTCAAAGTCCATCGGGCCGCTTTCCTGCTTGAGCGAGATTTCGCGCCGCTCGGCGCACTGCACGCATCATACCAATCAGCCGGCCATCGAGTCGCGCGCCGGCCGAACCTCGCTGTCCTATCATCCCGCCTGATGACCTCTTCGAGACAACGATTGAACAGAGGAGGCTTCGTTTTACCCAGTGGCGCTTCGCCGCCGATGGCCGCCGTCGCAGGGGCTTGTCTTTCTTGGGCCAGTTTTCTTTACCCTTATAAGTCGCTAAGCGTCTGCTTGCCACGACCAAGCCGCCGTAAACCAAGCCGGATCGCCTACCATGCTGAGCCGTCCGGATCACCTCGCCGGCGGACAAGCCTCTTTCCCCATTTGAAATTCGCGCTTCGCTAGGGTACACCGGAACACAGGCGTGCGTATACGCCCGCAAGGCGGCTCGATCGGCGCACCCCAGGGTTTATGTAAATTGTCGTAAGTTATGTCTTATATGTAATTTGTGTCGCCATCGGCATTCGCGGCACGATCTTTGCCGAGAGAGGCTTGGTGATCCTGGTTCTTTCATGAGGATATTGGACTGTGACCAAGCCAGCCAAAGACGCAGACAAAGATATTGGTTTGCTGATCGTTGATGACGACCCAGACTTTCGGGCGAGTTTGGCGCGGCGATTCTTGCGGCGAGGTTACCGAACCGAGCAGGCGGCCGACGGTGATACGGCGCTTGGGCTATTGGCGCGGAAACAGTTCGACGTGGCCATTCTCGATATGGTCATGCCTGGCATGTCGGGAATCGAGCTGCTCGAAGCGCTCAAGAAGGCCAGCCCCGAGTGCGAAGCGATTATGCTCACCGGCCAAGGGACGATTGATACGGCCGTCCAAGCGATGAAGCTGGGGGCTTATGACTATTTGACAAAGCCGTTTCCATTGGCCGATCTTGAGGCGCGGATCGAGAAGGCCTATGAGCGACATCAATTGGCCAAGGAAAATCGTCAATTGAGGGCGATTCTCGACCTCAACCATCCGGTCCAAGAGATGATCGGCCAGTCGCCGGCGATGGCCGAGGTCTACCGACTTATTCGCCGCGCGGGCCCGACCGGCAAAGCGATTCTTATCCAGGGTGAAAGCGGAACCGGCAAGGAGCTTGTCGCTCGGGCGTTGCACCAACATAGCCGGCGGGCCAATAAGCCGATGATCGTCATCAACTGTGCCGCTTTGCCCGAACCGCTTTTGGAAAGCGAGTTGTTCGGCCATGAAAAGGGCGCCTTTACCGGCGCCGTGGCGGCAAAACCCGGTTTGTTCGAATTGGCCGACGGGAGCACCCTGCTGATCGACGAGGTCGGCGAGCTTGCTCCCGCGATTCAGGCGAAGCTACTTCGCGTGCTGGAAGACGGTTCATTTCGCCGCGTCGGGGCGATCAAGCAGCGCCGAGTCGACGTGCGTCTGTTGGCCGCGACAAACCGCAATCTGGAAGCCGAGGTTCGCGCGGGCCGTTTTCGCCAGGACTTGTACTATCGGATCAACGTCATGTCCCTCGAAATGCCCCCGCTTCGCGAGCGCGACGGCGACACGCGTCTTTTGGTAGACCACTTTTTGGGGGCCGATTGGGCCATCGAACCACAGGCCCGGCAGGCCCTGGAAGGTTACGATTGGCCCGGAAATGTCCGCGAACTGGCAAATGCTATTGAAAGAGCGAAGATTCTGGCCGATGATCGTGTCGTGCGCCTGCGGGATCTGCCCCGCGACATCGGGCGAGGTGCTGCTCAGCAAGTCGCGGACCCACCCCCGGACGGCGACGCGTTGTCGGACATCCAGCGGGCGCATATCATCAGTGTGTTGAAACGCACCGGTGGTAACAAAGCCCGGGCCGCGCGAAAGATGGGCATCAGTCGCCGAAGTCTGTATCGCCTGATCGAAAAATACGAAATTCAGCCCACGACGCTCGAAGTATGACCTCTCGACCGGTCCGTGGACTCACTTGGCTGGACCAAGAAAGGCAATCTTGATGGAATCTGCTGACAAGCCGCAAGCGGAGAAGGCCGAGAAGAGCCCGCTCAGCCCGAAGGAAATGGCCGAGTTGCTCGCCGATGACGCCACGGCATGGAGAAACCTGGTCATCGAGTTGGTTTCTTGCGCGAGCTACGGCATGCTGGTGATCGCCATGACCCTTGCCTGGATTTTATACGTCGGCTGGCCCCGATGAGCCGGGGTTGGCGATCCATGCTCAAAGCCGCCGCTTATGCTTGGGTCGCGGACGTCAATGGTCCGTCGTGGGTGGCTGTGGTGTGCGCCGCAGCTTGACGTAAAAGCGGCTCCCTTGCCCTGGCTCCGACTCGGCCCACACGCAACCACCCTGGCGCTCGATCAGGTTTCGTGTGAAGTACAGCCCCAGCCCGGTTCCGGGTTGTTCGGATTCGCTTGCCAGTCGCCGGAACGGCGCGAAGATCCGTTCTAGCTCTTCTCTCGGAATGCCCGGTCCATTATCGGTAACACAGAGGGTGCAGGCGTTGCCCTCGGTCTGATAGCTGATTTCAACGCGCCCTGACGGCCGCTCGATGAACTTGGCGGCATTGGCCAGCAGATTGTAGAAAGCCTCGCGCAGCCGTACGCGATTTCCCCACACGGTCGGCAGGCCGGCGGTACGCACCACTTCGATACCCCGCTTCGCCAGAACCGGCTGTAGCCGTGAGAGCGCTTCGTCAATCACCTGCTGTGAATCGACGACTTCATTCGCTTCGGTCGATTCGTGGGTCAGCGCAGCGGCCAGCAACTCGTCGATCACTTTGCTCAGCCGGAAGGCCTGCCCGGCGGCCGATTGCACCAGCCGTTTGGCTTCCTCGGGCATTTGATCGCCAAACTCATCGACCGCTTCGTCGCAAAGGTTGGCCAGCGTGGCCAGGGGCGTTTTTAAGTCGTGCGAGGCCAGTTGGGCGAATTGCCGCAGCTCGAAGTTGGTTTCCCAGAGCATGTCCAGCGCGTGCTGAAGCTGCTTCGTGGTCTCGTCAAAATAGGCATCCAGCGTCAAGCCGATGTCGAGAAAAATCGCCTTGGACAGCGATAGCAGGCGTTTAAGCCGCACCCCATCCGCTTCGCTGGGGCTGGCCAGAAAATGGCGAACCCAAAACTGGACGTATTGATTGTAGCCACCCAAAAATTGTTCCGGCTCGATGCCCACTTCCGCGTGCGCCCGGCCCACGCCGTGACGCTGGCGAACAAAGTCTTCATCCCAAACCGCACGTAACATCGACTCGAAGTGCTCGCGCTGCGTTTCTTTCAGCCGCTCGACTCGCCGCGAGTCTTGAAGATGACGGGCCGTGAAGGGGAAGCGAAACAGGTGGTGATAAAATAGATCCACGAAGTCTTCGATGTGCGAGTTGAACTCGGGCATCAACTCACGAAGCCGCTCGGCGTCGGAGGCGTCCAGTTCGAGATAGGCCAAACGACGCAAGAGCCCTGCTTCGCGATCGGCACCGTGGTCGTGTTTTTCGCAAGCAGTCGAATCGTCGGGCGTGGTTGGCGAAGTCATGGCGGTCGTTTCTTCAGAGGTCGTATAAAACGGTCAATTCGTAGTCTTTCAGCGCCGCGCCGGAGCGGATAGAGGATCGTGCGTTATGCCCTCGAGATGCCGCGTGTGAATGATCCGTGACGCACACCAAGGTGCCCCGATTCGCGCGCCTAGCAATACGCACGGTTCATCGTACCGCCTAAAAGGACTGGATTGAAAGTCGCGGTGGGATTGGAATGGGTTTTGCAGATTAAAAGGATTGGATGAGGACGGGATCCAACTTCTTCTAAAAGGGGCTTCGCCTATCATGAAAATGGCAAATGTTCAATGCGCGCCTTCGCCCGTGGCCGGGCAACTATCCTCGCAAGCAAGGATGATGGGCGAGATTAGGCGGACTCTAGACAGCTTGGGGTATCGGGACCTCGCGTTGTTGGACTACGAAGTCCTCGCCGGGCGAGTCATTATCCGCGGCGTCGTTCGTTCATATTACCTTAAGCAAATGGCACAAGAAGCGGTTCGCCAAGTTCCGGGCGTCAAGGGCATAAGAAATCTAACCGTTGTCGAACCAAAACGCGAACCGTTGCGTAAGGCAGACATTGTTCATTGCCACAACGAATTCGAGCGAAGCCAACCATGAAACTCGCTCAAGGTACGGCACGCATGTCTAAAGCCGCTGCAGCCCGGGAAGGTCATCAGGCTGGACGTCACTTCCACGGCGAGGAGGCTGCCGACGAGCGCCTCAGGCAACGGGTTCTTCGCTCGTTGTGCGCGCGTGGTGCGCCGGAAAACGTCTGCCTGCAACTCGAGGTTCACGGCGCAACGGTGGTGCTCCGCGGTCCGGTTCGCACCCAGGATGTGAAATGGCGCTGCGACGCCATCTGCCGTCACGTCCCGGGTGTACGGCATCTGGACAACCGGCTGGAAGTTGCTTCGCAAACCGTCGCCGCTGGTCGCATGTCGTCGTTGCGGGCGAAGTCGAGCCGACCCCACCCGCTGCCGCGGTAGGCCGGTTTTTACAGGCAATTCAGCTTCTTGTCACCGGGCATGATCACCGGGCAAGCGGCAGTATGAATTGTGGAAACCGGCTTCCACGCAAGCCTTTCACAAGATCATTTTCCGTGCAGGTGGCTTTCGGCTTCTTGAACCTAACCGTCCGCCCAAAAATTGCTTCGTCGGTGAGAGCGTGGCAAAATTCGTCAGCTCAAGGAGCCGAATCGTGGGCATATCCTAAGATACGCCGAGATTTGGCGACGCAGAGTTGGCGAATTTTGACCGCTCGCAGCCAGAATGAGTTTTTTGAACGGTCTGCTAACCCGCCGCGATCCTTTTTTACGCGTTTGCTTCAACGCGCAGGTCAGCGCGGTGCGAGTTGGAACGGGCGTGTTGAAAATCGGGCGATCGTAATTAGCCGTCGTGATTAGCCGTAAAGACGGTTCGCTTCTCCGTAGCTGATCCGCCTGGCGCGAATCCGCCCGCCCTCAAGCGGCTCGCCGTGAGGGTCCAAATACACGCGACCGGTTCGCAGCATGCTATCGGGGCGAAGGTTCAAAACGTGGATGTTGAAGATGTAACTCGGCCCGGACGACGCCTTGAACCAATGCACGTTGTCCTTGTCATCTGAAATCGTCGAGTACTCGCCCAGAGCGAATTGGCGGTCGATCGTCGGCTTGATGATGAAGTGGTCGGGCTCATCGCTTAAGCGGTCGTAGTGCCGTCCATGAAAATCGCCGCTCAGAATCAAGAAAGCGGTCGCCATGTTGTTGTGTCCATGCGGAACGACGGACCGCCCTTGTTTGACGGCGAAGATCTGCTTGCCGAAAACCAGCTTCGTCGGCACCCCGTCCACCTGCTGAAAATTGAAGCGTGCGCCTCGCGCGCCGCGGTCGACCAGTTTCAGGTTCTTGGTCAATTGATCGAAATCCACCAGCTTGAGCAGTTCCGGGAGATCGACACGGGCGAAAAGTTCTTCGACCTTCTGTTGCCAGGCTACCTCTTTGAGGTGTTCGTCTTTCAAGTCCGCGCTTAACTGGTTCAGCTCGCGCAGCCAACGTACGGCCACCGGCTTGATCGTTGCCGCAAAGGCATCGCCCTGAAAAAGGGTCTCCAACAGCGAAAAAGTCAACAGGGAACCGAGCGACTGTTTCGTAAAAGTTCGCCTTGATAGGCCGGGCATGTTTTTCTCCCACTAAGCGGCTTCCGAAATTGAATTGGCCAAGCAGCAGCCGCAAGTATCGTAGCACCGCCCACGCCGCCGAGCAAAAAAGCCAGGCCGCGGTAACGCCACACTCAGCAAATTCGCCAACCCGACAAGAAGGATGATTCGCCACAACCACCCGCCTGCCGGAGTTGGTTGGGCTTTCCCGCCGCCTGAATTCAGCGCGGACCGGCCGCGCGAAGCTTGATCGCTTTTTCCTCCGAGAGTCAAGTCGGGGCAGCGCGAACTATTGGGCTCTGCTTTTAGCGGGCACATCGGCGGCGGTCGCCGTGGTTTCATCGGTCGCCGCTTTCAGGTGCTGCGCGAAATCGATGGCCTCGAGGTCGAGTCGCTCGAACGTGGTCTGACCTTCGGTAACGCGGATGAGCGCATCGAGCGGCACGCGATCAAACGTCTGCCGCGTGCCGCTCGTGGGCCAATCAATCGTCAGGCGGACGATGCGGTCGGCTCGCCCCAATCCGATTTCAAGCCGTTGCGGGTGGCTGCCGAAGCTGCTGATGATGCCTGACGCCCGATGGATTTCACGTGGTCCGCCCGGCGTGTCGACTTGCAGCGTTACCCTGACGCCGATCGCTTGCCGATTCGTTTCGACGCCCACGAGCCGCAGCTTGAGGAAGTGATTTCCGTTTCCAGGATTCAGGAACAGCGCGTTGCTGAACTGGTCGCCGGGGTAAAAGCCGCCCAAGTCGGCGTAGAGATCCTGGTCGCCATCGTTGTCGAAATCGGCCATGGCGACGCCGTGTCCCTTTTGCAAATGGCCGACGCCCATGGCCGCGGTGACATTTTGAAATCGGCGAGCTTGGTCGTTGCGGAGCATGACGTTGGGTACCAGCGCTTCGTAACGCGGCTCGCCGGTTCCCAAATAGATGTCGAGAAAACCATCGTTGTCAACGTCACCGAAGCTGGCCCCCATGGCAAGCCACGGATGCGCGAGACCGAGTTGATCGGCCACGTCGACAAATCGCTTGCCGTGATCGTTGTGATAAAGCCGGGAAATGTGGGGTTGGTTTTTCACGCCTCGATAATCCCTGATGGTTGCCTGCAACACGTCACCTTCGTCGGGCGCTCCGTATGGGCAGACCATCAGGTCGAGCCAGCCATCGTTATCGTAATCGAAAAACCACGTGGCGAAACTGCGGGCCGGCTGAACGACCCCCATGGATGAAGCAACGTCGGTAAACGTTCCGTCGCCGTTGTTGCGCATCAGGCGGTTTCGTCCATAGCGATCGTTCCACAGACAGTGGTTGGAGATGTACAAATCGACATCGCCGTCGTTATCATAATCGCCGGCCGCCGCGCCTTTGACCCAGCCGTGGTTGGCCACGCCCGCACGAGCCGCCACGTCGGTAAACGTTCCGTCGCCGTTGTTGTGAAACAGTTGCGAGGGGAAATTCGCCGATGGCAAAGCGATGAGTTCCGTCAGCGACTCGTTGCCGACGAAAACATCGAGCAGGCCGTCGTTGTCGAAGTCGGCCCACACCGCGGCCTGCGCCGGATAGGCGGGGTCGGCCAATCCGGCCTCGCGGGTGACGTCGGTAAAGGTTCCGTCGCCGTTGTTGCGCAGCAGTGAATTGCGGATGCGACCTTGCAACACAAACCAGCCGCCACGCAGCACAAAGATGTCTTGATTGCCGTCGTTGTTGTAGTCCACGGTTTGACAGTTCAGGCCACCCAACTGTGCCGTTAGACCCGCCTGCTCGGCGATATTCTTGAAGTGACCGTCGCCGAGATTATGCCACAGGGCCAATGGCCCGTCGGGATCGGAGGTTGAACTAAGGATGTCGAGTCGCCCGTCGTTATCATAATCGGCCACGGCCACGCCGCCGGCCAGACTCAGCCGATTGATGCCCAACTCCGGGGCGATGTCGACGAACCGCGGCGCCGGGGCTTCCGAGCGCAACGCCGCCGGATCGAGCCGGTACCGCGGCGGAACACGGTCAGGATATTCGCCCAGCGTCATATTGATGACGTTGAGCAACCAAGCCATGCCCTCAGCATCCGGCGGGTTGGTGGCTAGATATTTTTCCAACAGCCGTCGGGCGGCTTCGGCGGACTTCCGCTTCGCGTGAACCCCGCCACGCTGGATAGGAAAGATGCAGCTCTGCGCGCAGTGGCGATCGACACAGTTCTGCTGCTCCGCGGCGCGCAGATAAACAATCGTTCCCGTACGCCATAAGGAGGGCAGTTTTTCTCTTAGCCGCGGGTCATCGCGGGCCGTGGCGATGGCCGACTCGATGCGGCGCACGGCTTCGTCAACATTTCCGAACTGAACCAATTGCATGGCCAATTCGGCTTCAAGATCGCACTGCTCTGCCCGGGAAAGATCGGCTTCCGCTAATTCCGCGCGTACCTCTTTAAGCCGCTTCCGGCCGTGAATGTCGTTGTCGCTTTGCTTGATCGCCACGGCGACGCGGGCGAACTCTTGCTCGGGAGGCAGGTCGGGATAGGACAAATTGGGAATGCCCACGACCAGCACGATCGCCGTGACCAGCCAACGCCACAGCGTAAACGAACCGATCATCCAGCCGCCGAGAAACAGCAGCGCGACGCTCACCGCTGCTGCCCGCAGCACACGAAAAAAGCGGCTTTTCCCACCCAGCATGGTTAAGCGATCCAATTTTACGGAAACAAGCCCCCCCAACCACTTCGTCATCCTACACAAAGATCGCGTGCCGGAGTTAAGCTAGCAAATGACGCTCCCCGCCAGCATGACACAAGAAACTTTACAGGCCGGCGGCACTCGGTCGGACTTGCTCGTGCGCCCCATTGCTTGACCTTCTTGAAGTGCCGCGTGGATGAGCCGGTTAGCGTCTCTCGTGGATGGCCATCGTGAAATATTTCAGCGGACGTTTCCCAAGTGACTTATCCGGCGGGCTGGCGCCAGCCCCAAAGGCATCCATAGAGCCGTTCTTGGCGGTTCAAACCAAGATTTTCTCCTCCGTTGGTAAAGATTTTCGTGCCCCGCAGCGCGTGCCGGGGCCGTTTGCTTTTCGGGACGCCTTGCCCACGCGCCAACCGTATTGAGGTGCCCCCATTTCTCGTACCATCTGACCGTGACGACAATCGCCGAGGCACCATCAAAAACCAAAATCGATCAACGCACTACGCTCGACGGCCGAAATTTGCAGCTTTCCGCTTCCAGGTCTGACGCAGAAGCGTCGTCGGTGGCGTTTCACCTCGGAATTGCCAGTCCCAAGCCTGCTCGATAAAGTAGCACTCAAGCAACGTAGCGGTTGCCCATGGATGCCGAACCAGCGCCCTGACGATGCCCCAGATCAGTTTCGGGTTCGTGTACAAGCCACGCCGCATTCGCGCCATCCGAAATTCGCTGGCGATCTTGTAGCCCAACGTTCCGTCGACTTCCGTGGCGAGTGAGAAGTACGGTTTTGCACACTCTTCCAACTGATCGAAGACAGGGTAGTAACCGCTGAACCAATGATGTAAAAGACTGAACTGTCGACGATCCGACCCGAGCGGCAGTCGATACCAAGGCGTCAGCAGCTCTTTTGGGTTCAAGGCGTGATTGACATGCAAGGCTGTCGTAACATAGCGGGCGTCCGGCGTGTCCGGGTCGATCACTTTGTGAGCGATGGCGAACGATTCGTTGTAGATCTCGTTCATTCTGCCGGCTAGCACATCTTCCGGCTGCACCCAATGTTCAAGCGAGCCGTTGGCGACCACGCCGTCGAACTGCCCGTGCCATTCGGTCGATTCCAGCAGGTCGCGGTAGTTGCAACAATAAACCTGCAAGCCGTGGTCGCTGCAATACTTCACTTGCTCGGCGGATACATTCACGCCGACGGCGCGGGCTCCCCGCTTTTTGGCCATTCTCAACAGACGACCATAGCCGCAGCCGATCTCAAGCAAGCGAAAGCCCGGTCGCGTACAACCAACTTGATCTAGAAGATAGTCGTTCTGTCGCTCGATTCCGTCCTCGAGCGTCTTGTCCGTCGGTTCATATTCGCCATCGGCCAAGTCCCGAATCCCGACCGCTTCGGCGACGTGCATCAAGGTGTAGCAGAGCGAGACAGACGCCGGAGGTTCAATCCGCGGCGGTGGTTGCGGCAAAACCATCCGCTCGGGAAATTCCGTCTTCACGCCACGAAGCGCGGCATGCGTATTCCTCTCACCGACAGACATGACATTCTCCTGCCTTGCAGTAATCAACAGGGAGGTAGTCTGCCCCACGCATGTTGGTACAGAAAGAACAGCCTAATTCTAGGCAGACAATTGGCCCGGCGAAAGGTTTTTTTTCTTGACCTTGCGAGCAAGCTAAAAACAGCATGACGCGGATCGCCAAACTTCCCCCGGTCTTATTCACCAGGCGCGGTTTGTGTTTGGCGTGGCGGTGGGGTGAGTGGTATGGCGTGGGGGGATCGGTGGCGCATAGGGCCGCTTTCCCCCGTGGGCGATGTGCTGATGAAGGCGTGTCGCGGCGGCGGCATTCAGTCGCGGCGCCTTGGCCCGTGTGGCGTGGGAAAGCGAGGCGGTAGCTTCCAGCGTCGCAGACAGGCCACGAGATGTTCCCAGAACGGACGCACCACCCGCGCCACGTAGGCCACCAAACGCCGTGCGTGCTTCGTGATCCGCGCTCCCGCCTTGAGCACGTCGCGCTGAAAACGGGCCAGATCGAAACAACTTCCGGCCGCGTCTTCGTATGCGATCCGCAACGTTGACACAAGATTGTCAACCGCGAGAGGCCACGTGCATGACCCTCGGGAACGTGGGCCGATTTAGTTACTGGGGGTTGGCTTCTTCGAGCACCTTGAGCGGGTCGTTTTTGGCCATTTGACGGATGTCTTCGGTGATCTTCATCGAGCAGTATTTCGGGCCGCACATGCTACAGAAGTGAGCGCTTTTGAAGGTGTCTTGCGGCAGCGTTTCGTCGTGCATGCGGCGGGCGGTTTCCGGGTCGAGGGAGAGGCGGAATTGCTCGTTCCAGTCAAACGCGAATCGTGCCCGGCTTAGCGCATCGTCTCGCGTTTGGGCGTTCTTGCGGTGCCTCGCCACGTCGGCGGCATGCGCGGCGATTTTGTAGGCAATCACGCCTTGCTTGACGTCATCGACTTCCGGCAGCCCGAGATGCTCCTTGGGCGTGACGTAGCAAAGCATCGCCGCGCCGCTCCAACCAGCCATGGCGGCGCCGATCGCGCTGGTGATGTGGTCGTAGCCCGGGGCGATGTCCGTGACCAGCGGACCAAGGACGTAAAACGGCGCGCCGTCGCAAACCTGTTGTTGCCGGCGGACGTTCATTTCGATTTGGTCCAGCGGGATGTGGCCCGGCCCTTCGACCATCACCTGGCAGTTTTTCGCCCAGGCCTGCCGCGTCAGATCGCCCAACACGTCGAGTTCGGCGAACTGGGCATCATCGCTGGCATCGGCGATCGAGCCGGGCCGCAGCCCGTCGCCAAGGCTCCAGGTGACGTCGTACTGGTGCATGATGTCGCACAGGTCGCCGAAATGGGTGAACAGCGGGTTCTGTTGCTGGTGAACCATCATCCAGCGGGCGATCAGCGAACCGCCGCGGCTGACGATGCCGGTTACCCGACCGGCGGTCAGCGTCAGGTGTTCGCGCAGCACGCCGGCATGCACGGTCATGTAGTCCACGCCCTGCCGGGCCTGATGTTCGACCATGTCGAGAAAATGCTGGGGGGTCATCTCCTCGATTTCGCCGCCCAACTCTTCGAGCATCTGATAAATCGGCACCGTGCCGATCGGCACCGGAGAGGTGTCAATAATCTGCTGGCGGATGCGATCGATGTCCTTGCCGGTGGAAAGGTCCATCACCGTGTCGGCGCCGAAATGCACGGCCGTGTGCAGCTTTTCCAGCTCGCTCTGCTCATTGCTGGTCACCGCCGAATTGCCGATGTTGGCGTTGATCTTACAGCTAGCGGCGGCGCCGATGGCCATCGGTTCGAGACGCTTTTGCAAATGAACCTTGTTGGCCGGAATCACCATCCGCCCGGCGGCGACCTCGTCGCGCACAAGCTCCGCCTCGAGATCCTCGCGCTGGGCGACAAACTGCATTTCCGGCGTGATTTCGCCGGCTCGGGCTCGCTGGATTTGAGTCATTTCTGGTGCAACCTCCGTGGCCGAAGCGTGCGGAAAAGAGAGAGGCAAAAGCAGTGGCGGCCGCAGCCGGACATCCTTAGGCGACGTGCGGCGAACCAGCCGGCACGCCGCTAAAATCACCACCAAAGCGCTCACCACGCGCTCAATCGTATCGGTCGCGCAGTGTTTGTCAATTCACACACGTCGCGTGCGGCGAGGCGCATGAGAAGACCCGCCTCCACAGATGCCCCGCCTCCACAGATGCGGAGACGGGCCGGTGGCTCTAGAGCAGGCGGATCACCGCCGGGCGGCGAAAGGCGGGCGGGCGCGGGCAGGCCAAAGCACCGCGTCACGTGGATCGCCGGCGAATCGCGCTAGAGCGTTTTCAGATACTCCATGACCGCCTGCTTTTCGTCTTCGCTCAGCTCGTCGGGGAACAGGTGCCCCTGAGCGCTTTTGGCGAACTTGCGGGTATCAAAAAAGGTGCGTTTCTGTTTCGAGCCCTTCACGCCGGCGGGCAAATCGTCGTATTCGGTCACTTCGAGGCCGACGCGCTGGGTATCGTAACCATTCTCGGTTCGCTTCCAGACGACGGGCCGTTTGTCAGGATGGAACAGGTGCCACAAGGTCGGCACCGAGCCGTTGTGCAGATACGGGGCCGAGGCCCAAATGCCGTACAACGGTTGGGCCACGTAGCCCTCGGGGTTGGCGATCACCTCTTGGCCGTCGAGGCGGCCGAACCAACTGAACTTGTAGCCCGCCCGCATCTGCGTGGTGAGCGAATCCCAGCGCGCGCGATCGGTGCCCACGACATCGAGTGGCACGTTCTTGTTGGGATAGCTCGCGTTCTCGCCATAGGTGCCGTGGCACTCCGAACAGGTCTGATTGAACAGCACCTCGCCGCGATCGGCCAACGCCTGATTGATGGGCCAAGGGTACTTCGGCGGATCAAGCGACATGAGCCATTGCTCGATTTCCTCGAAATCCGCCTCGGCCTTATGGAAAACTTCCGGACCGTTGGACGGGGCCATCATGAACTGCATGAGCGCTCGGTGCCCGCGAGGCGCGAAGCCATCGGCATAGAGATAGGTTTTGTATTTGTAGTTCCACCAGGCCGGCGCGTCGTGGTCGTTGTGCATCAACTTCGGCATCGGTCGGTCCGTATGCACGTTCAGATCCGCATCGCGCATCGATCCGAGCACGACGCCGAAAATGATGGCGTTGGTCGTTCCGTTCGAGCCACCCAAGGGAATCAGCGCCGCGCCCAACTCCGAAGGGGGCACCTTCTTGCCGAGCAATCGCTTGGTGGCGACCACGTCTTGAACAAGCGTTTGCAGCGCGATGCCTGTGTTCGGAGCCCCGGGAATGATCTTTCCGGCGACCTTGCCGCCGTGGCAAGTCAGACAATTCGTGGCCCAGCCTCCCTTGCCGTCGTCGGCGTATTGCATGGGAATGCCGCCGATGCGACCGGGCGCTTCGGTCAGCCCATAGCGCGAAAGGGCCATCCGCCGGCGCTGCTGAGGCGTCGCCTTTTCCGCCTTGCTGTGAAGCGGCTCTTCCCAGCTTCGCCACAGGTTGTCGAAAACTTCCTTGCCGAAGCCGGCAGGAACATAAGCTCGGTTGACCAACAGGTCGTAGCCCTTTTCGGACCACGCCTCGGAAGGCCAGACCTCATCGGTGTCCGTTTTGATTTCGGCCGCGGATGGCCTTCCGCACACGAAGACAAGCACCACGAGCGCGGCCGCCGTGAGTATGCCGAAGGCGTGCCGGCAAAGATCGAATCGCCTGTTTGACATCGTATCGCTTCTCCCCGGTAGACGAATCTAAGAAGGTGCCTTCAAGGATCAAGCCGCGGTTCAAACCGCCGCCGACGAAGGAAGCTAGTTGCTGGCTAATGCTTAGTTGGCTAAACGTTGATCTATTTATCTGCGATTTGCAGCGGATAGCAAGTAGAATTCTCGGATTTTTTGCGGCGGTTTCGGGAATCACGAAGGCGAGGGGGGTCGCTTGCCCGCCTCCGCTGGAAATGGCGATTTCCTCGGCTTTGTGGCGGGCAAAATCCGCAATTTCAGACCGGATCGTAGGCTAGGTTCGTGGCAAGCCACCGCTCGACTTCGGCAACCGGCATGCCCTTGCGTCGGGCATAGTCCTCAACCTGATCACGGCTGATCAGATCGACCGAGAAATATCGCGACTCGGGATGCGAGAAGTGAAAACCGCTGACCGAGGCGGCGGGCGACATGGCAAACGATTCGGTAAGCGTGATGCCGGTCTGCCGCTCGGCATCGAGCAATTCGAAGAGCGTTTGCTTTTCGGTGTGATCAGGGCATGCCGGATAGCCCGGCGCGGGGCGAATGCCGCGATACTTCTCGCGGACCAGGTCGTCGTGGTCCAAGTTCTCGTCGCGGCCGAATCCCCAGTCCACGCGGGCCTGTTGATGCAGGAACTCGGCCAGCGCCTCGGCCAGACGATCGGCGAGCGCCTTGATCATGATGGCTCGATAGTCGTCGTGGTCGGCCTCGTAGCGGCGAACTAGCGATTGGCTGCCGATGCCCGCCGTGACGGCGAACGCGCCGAGATAGTCTTTGCGTCCGCTCTCGACCGGGGCGATGAAGTCGCTCAGTGCGTAGTAGACGTGTTGTCCTTTGCGTTGCCACTGCTGCCGCAAGGTGTGGAAGCGGCACGTTTCGTCTTCTCTTGATTCGTCGCGGTAGATGATGATGTCATTCTCCGCGGAGTTCGCCGGCCAAAAACCATGGACCGCCCGAGCGGTGAGCAACTTGCCGGAAACCACGTCGTCGAGCATGGCCCGCGCGTCTCCGAAGAGGCGGGTGGCTTCGCTTCCCAGCCGCGGATCGTCGAGGATGGCCGGATATTTTCCCCGCAGTTCCCAGGCGGCGAAAAACGGCGACCAGTCGATATAGGGCACCAGACTTTCCAGCGGCACCGGGTCCAAGGTTCGTGTGCCGAGAAAGGCCGGCGTGGCGATGTTCGCATGCTTCCAATCGGACGAGAACCGCTGCGTGCAGGCAGCGGAAAACGAGACGAGTTTTTTTTGCTGTCGCCGCGTGAAGGTGTCGACCAGCTTTTTTTGCATCGCCCGGTTCTCGGTGTCGAATGTTCGGCGGTGTTCGGGATGGTTCAGTTGTTCGACCACGCCGACGCTTTTCGAGGCATCGAGCACATGCACCACGGGCTGGTCATAGGCGGGTGCGATTTTGACCGCCGTGTGCTTGGCGCTGGTCGTGGCGCCGCCGATCAACAGCGGCAGCCGCATCTCGCGGCGCTGCATCTCTTGGGCAACGTGTACCATCTCTTGCAGGCTGGGTGTGATCAGTCCGCTAAGCCCGACCAGGTCCGCGCCCTTTTCGATGGCCGTATCGAGAATCTTTTCGCACGGCACCATGACGCCCAAATCGATGATCTCATAGGCGTTGCAGGCCAACACGACCCCGACAATGTTTTTGCCGATGTCATGCACGTCGCCTTTGACCGTGGCCAGCACAATCTTTCCGCGCGGTTGGTTGGCTTGCTGCGACTGGGCCTTTTCCTGTTCGAGAAACGGAGCCAGATAGGCGACCGCCTTTTTCATTACGCGGGCCGACTTGACCACCTGCGGGAGAAACATCTTGCCGGCACCGAACAGGTCGCCGACGATCCGCATGCCGTCCATCAGCGGCCCTTCGATCACCTCGAGGCACGTGGCATATTTCTGCCGGGCCTCTTCGGTGTCTTCGACGATAAAGTCGGCCACGCCGCGAACCAGCGCGTGTTGAAATCGCTGTTCAAGCGGGAGCTCGCGCCACGTTAGATCGGTCTTGCGCTGAACCCCGCTGCCCTTGACCGTTTCGGCGAACTCCGTAAGCCGGTCGGTGGCGTCCGGGCGCCGGTCGAACAGCACGTCCTCGACACGCTCGAGAAGTTGCGGCTCGATCTCTTCATACACGGCAAGCTGCCCGGCGTTGACAATGCCCATGTCTAGGCCCGCGCGAATGGCGTGATACAGAAAGGCGGCGTGCATCGCCTCGCGAACCACTTGGTTGCCGCGGAAAGAAAACGAGACGTTGCTCACACCGCCGGAAACCTTGACGCGCGGCAGCCGCTGTTTGATCTGGCGCGTGGCCTCGATAAAGTTGATCGCGTAACGGTTGTGTTCCTCCATGCCCGTGGCGACCGTGAGAATGTTGGGATCGAAGATAATGTCTTCGGGCGGAAAGCCGACCTTTTCGGTCAGCAGCTTGTAGGCCCGCTCGCAGATGGCGACTTTCCGCTCGACGTCGGTCGCTTGTCCCTCTTCGTCAAAGGCCATCACGACCACCGCGGCGCCGTAGCGCCGCACCAGCCGCGCCTGATCGAGAAACTCCTCCTCGCCGCTCTTCAGACTGATCGAGTTGACCACCGATTTGCCCTGCACGCATTTCAAACCGGCTTCGATCACCGCCCAATCCGAGCTGTCGATCATCAGCGGCACCCGCGCGATGTCCGGCTCCGCGACAATCAGGTTCAGGAATCGCGTCATTGCCTTGGGGCCGTCGAGCAGGCCCTCGTCCATGTTGACGTCGATAATGTTCGCGCCCGCTTCGACCTGTTGCCGCGCGATGCGCAGCGCTTCGTCGTAACGTTCTTCCAGAATGAGCCGGGCGAACTTTCGCGAGCCGGCGACGTTGGTTCGTTCGCCGATCATCAGAAAGTTGCCCTCCGGCCGAATCGTCAAGGGTTCCAAACCGCACAGCCGCGTCAGCGGCTCGGGCGTGGACCGCACGTGCGGCGGTTTGTCTTGCACCGCTTCGGCAATCGCCTTGATATGTTCGGGCGTGGTGCCGCAGCAACCGCCGACAAAGTTGAGCCACCCCCGCTCGGCGAATTCACCCAACACACGCGCCATCTGCTCGGGCGTTTCGTCGAAACCGCCCATTTCGTTGGGCAGCCCGGCGTTGGGATAGCAACTGATGTAGCAAGGCGCGATCGTGGCCAACTCTTCAAGGTGCGGCCGCAATCCCTCGGGACCCTGCGCGCAGTTGATGCCCACGCTGAGCAAGTCGACATGCGCGATCGAGATCCAAAAGGCCTCGGGCGTTTGGCCGGGTAGCGTGCGGCCGTTTTCAAAGATCGTCACCGACGCCATCACTGGCAGCCGCACGCCAAGCCGGTCGAACAGGCTTTCGATGGCGAACAGGCAAGCCTTCAAATTCAACGTGTCGAACGTGGTTTCGGCCATCAACAGATCGACCCCGCCGTCGATCAGCGATTGGGCCTGCTCCGTATAGGCCGCCACCAGATCGTCGAACGTCACTTGCCGCGCGCCGGGATCGTTCACGTCGCGCGACATCGACGCCGTGCGATTCGTGGGACCGATCGAACCGATGACAAAACGAGGCTTCTCGGGCGTGGCCAGATTCACCGCGTCGACCGCCCGCCGCGCGCAGGCCGCCGCGGCAAGATTGACTTCGCGGGTCTGATCTTCGAGATGGTAGTCGGCCAACGAGATGCGATTCGCGTTGAACGTATTCGTTTCGATCAGATCGGCCCCGGCCTCAAGATACGCGCGGTGGATGTTTTCAATCGCTTCGCCCTGGGTCACGGCCAACAGATCGTTGCAGCCTTTCAGATCCGTGCCGTGGTCTTTGAACCGCGTGCCGCGAAACGCCGCCTCGTCGAACTCGAGCGCTTGGATCATCGTGCCCATCGCCCCGTCGAGAACGAGAATGCGTTGGGCCAAAAGCTGTTCCAGCCGGCTGCGTGTTTCGGTTTGCTCGGCAACGGACATCAGGAACCTCTTGTTTTTAGCAGTCAGACGCTGACGTATCGGTTCGTTCGCAGGACACACGTTGCCCTGGGGGGCTCGCGTTGCGGAAGAAGCTAAAAAAAACAGCGTGCCGCGGACAATAACGTCTTGGTCGTGGTCCGTGCGCACAGGCGGCCCCGGCTCACGCGGTTCGTCGCGATTTCAGGCGACGATTGGCCAAGGCCGGCAGCGGCCCTCTTCGCCCTCACGTGGCCACTTCTGCCCCCACGCTAAACTACCATCCGGTTGGTCGCCGTGGCCGAGACGTCAGGTCGACTTGTCCGGCTCGGCTCTTGGACCTGATCTTGTAGCATTCTCGATCTACCCAGACCGTAACCGCATTGACAAGACCGCCGGAGGCGAAAAATCAGTGGACGACCACTGCACTATCGCAAAGTCGCGGCCGCGTTTCAAGCCGTCGTAACCCTTGGTGGCAAGGTTGCTTAGACCGGTCTGTCAAGAGTCGCCCGGCCAGCCGGCCGAGCCGTGCCATTGGGGCCTCGATCGCCGCGACGGACCGAGGCAGCCTAGGTGTCGTAGATTTCCAGGCCCGTAAAGTCGTACGAAAACTCAAGACCGGCACCACCCGAACCGATACAAAGTCGCGGCCCAAGGTTCGTCTTGCGCCGGTTGTCCACCGCCTTGGAACCGCCGCCAAGAGCGGCACGCGAACCATCGCTGAAAAAGAAAAATGACCCTTCAAACGACGCGGCAAAGTGTCCAACGCGAGCCGATGACCGTACAACTAAGCGAAGCGCCGGACGCACTTTACCAAGACGCGGCTTACGAAGGCGCGGCGACCACCGCGCCGCGCGAATCGCGCCAGCCGACCACGGCGCAAGATCGCCCCGTGTGGCGTGTCGTGCTGTTGCTGCCGCGATTCTCGCCCGGCCGGCTGGTGGTTACCTTCGGCCGGTTGGCTGACTTTTGGCGGGGGCTCAACCATCCGGTCCGCTGGGGTCTGTCCGCGGCGGCGGTCGCGGTCGTTCTGCTTATGGCCAGCCTTTTTGATCCTTTTGCTGGCGGCGATCCGGCCACACCCCGGAGCGATCAAGCGGCCGGGGTCGATCCGCCGGCCGCTTGGCATTCGTCGGCCCCATCCGCTGTCAGACCGGCCATGAATCGTGAATCTGAATCGACCGAAGCGGCCGAAGTGCGGCTCAATTCACCCACGGTCACCCGCATGAAGCACCATGATGGCGAGCATGCCGCGGCGGCGGTTCATGCGGGCAGGTTGAATCATGTCGCGCGGCCCAACCTTCGAGTGTCGAGCCGCGTGACGGCCCAAGGCGTCACTTCGCCGACAGACACTCCGTCGGGCAGTGGCCACTTGACGGCGGAGGCCAATCGCTCCGAAACGCTCAGTCCGCCGGCTCCGCGGGCGGATACGCCGGTGGCGGAAATCGCCCGGCGGCCCGAGCGGTATCGTGGATCGTCCCGGTTCGGAAACCAGGCTCCGAGAACGCGTTTCCGCGCGGCACCGGGAGTGGCCGAGATGGAAGGAACAATTACACCCTTGCGGTGATGGACCAAAGCCATGAGCAGCCTCGATGAGTCCTTTATTCGCGCCTATGCCAAAAAGCCGCTCCGGCGTGCAAGTGGCAGTCAAGTCGCAACGCCGGCAGCCGGCAACGCGGAGGACGTGCTTACGCCACAGACGATTCTTGTCGTTCCGCCCGGCGTTGAGATGCCGTGGTATGGCGACGCGCCAGCAAAACCCACAAACGTGGAGGCCATATTAGTCGATCAACCGCCCGTTTTGATCAACCAACCCGCCGTGTCAATCATCCAACCCGTCCTATCGGTCGAAGAACGGGCCGTATCAGTCGATCAACAGGCCATATCAATTGACCAGCCGACCGTTTCACTTGACCAGCCGGCCGTTTCACTTGACCAGCCGGCCGTTTCACTTGACCAGCCGGCCGTTTCAATTGACCAGCCGACTGTATTGATTGACCAACCGGCCCGGCGACGTGTGCCGGCGCCTCACGCTCGACATTTCGGCACATCTCCGCAGCAGAATCGCGAGCCGTCGTCCGGCGAGGGCACCGTGATGCCGCATCGCAGCCAGCGGACACCGGCCTCACGGCCCGTTGCCCAGCGTGTTCCGCTGCCGGACAAAGTCGCCAACGTGGCGACCGAACAACCGCCGCGTCAGCCCCAAGCGCGCGGTCCGAGCATGGTAACCGAGTCACGATTTGCCGGAGCAAGCCCGGCGGGTCTTTGCGTCCAGCAGTTTGTTCTGCCGGAGCTTTGCCATTGGCTGCTGCGCGCGGCCGAGCCGATGTTTCGCCGCTTGGCCTTGGACCTTGTGACCGGCATCCGGCGACAACGAAAAACCTGGCTGGTGACCAGTCCCCGGCGCGGGGCCGGACGAACGACGCTGACGCTCTGTCTTGCGGAGCTGATGGCCCGACAGTCGGCCAACGTGTTGGCCATCGATGGAGACTTCGGCAACCCCCGGCTTGCCGCGAGGCTCGGGGTGACCGCTGAGTCGGCCGCGCCGTCTACGGCCACTGCCGGCGCCGCGACTTCGGGCGTTTTGATTCGCTCCGCGGCGCAACCCCGGCTTGCGCTGTTGCCGCTTGCCAGCCATGCGGAAGACCTCAATCCGTCGTGGGACCATCTTGGCGGGTCGCCGGACCAAGATGAACTAGGGCGTCAGTTCGACCTGATCCTGATCGACGGATCTCCGCTGTGCGACGAGCCGTTGGCAAGCTGTGCCGACGGCGAACTGGCCGGTCTCGTGGATGCCGCCTTGCTGGTGCGTCACGTCGGTCAAACGAGCGCCGAGGAATTGATTCGCGCCCAACGACATCTGGAACGCGTCGGGATCGGTTACGGCGGGATCGCCGAGAATTTCGTATCAAGCGGTTAACCATCCGTGCGAGATTTCGGCCTGATTGACCGAAGTTGAAGGTTTCGAGAAAACTCAACATGGAGTCCGGCGCCGCCGGCCGCGCACGCAACACCATGTACGAATCTTACTGGCAACTTCGAGCCAAGCCCTTCGAGAGCACGGGGGATGCGGCCTTTTTCTATCCGAGCGAAGCGCACCAAGGCTCTCTGTTGAAGTTGCGCTACGCAATTGAAAATCGCCGCTCGGCGGCCTTGCTTGTCGGAGCGGCCGGGGTGGGAAAAACTCTGATCGTCCGCTCGCTGCGCCAGTACCTCGGTGACGCCTACGGCCCGCTGGTGCATCTCGTTTTTCCGGAGTTGACCGCCGGAGAACTGTTGGCCTACGTTGCCCGCGGGCTGGGGGCGAAGGAAACGTCGGTCGGCGAGGCCGGCGTTGACCGGCGCGTTCACGCAATCGAGCAAGTGTTGGCCGACCACGTGCGACGCGGAAAACATGCGGTGGTGATCATTGATGAAGCGCATCGGCTGGCGGGAACGCCGACGTTCGAAGCGTTGCGGTTGCTGACGAACTTCGACATCGAGGGCCGCCCGGCGCTGACGATGTTGCTCGTCGGTCAGACGCCGCTGCTCGCGGCGCTTGATCGCATGCCACAGCTCGAAGAGCGGCTGGCCGTGAAAACTCTGCTGCGACCGCTCAGCGCCGAGGAAACCCGGGCCTATGTCGAACATCGCCTGCGGGCGGCCGGCGCCGAGCGTGAGCTGTTCGACTCCGCCGCGCTGGAAGCCGTACACGAACTTGCCCATGGCGTGCCGCGCCGCATCAATCGGCTTTGCGACTTGTCGCTCCTGATCGGCTACGCCGAGGAGCAACCGATCATCGGAGCCGCGCAGGTCGAGAACGTTTCCCATGAATTGGTGAGCATCTCGCCCGAGTAACGCTTGGGCGAAACGCGAAGCGACGCATGCGGTTACAATCGGAAGCGTGAGACGCTCGTTCCGCTGCTTCCCGCCCGTGCCACGACGAATCGCCGTTAGCGCTCTGCTGGCGTTGGCATGCGCCGCGCTGTTGACGACGACGGCCGCGCGGATGCCGATGACTTGGGACGAAGGCAACGCCATCGGGCGAGCCGAGGCGGTAAGCTGCTGGTTCCAGTCTTGGGCGGCCAAACCGAGCGGTCGGCGGCTGGCGCCGCTGAGCCGAGAGTCGATTGCCGCGGGCTGGCCCTATACGACGGTGATCGAGGGGCACCCGGCCTTTTACGGGCTGCTGATTGCCGCCGGTCGGGCCGTGGCGCCGGGGTTTCTCTCGCCGCTGAGCCAAGCCCGCTTCGGACCGCTGCTGCTGTTCTCTCTGGCCGTGGGGGCGATGTTCTACCGGCTGTGGAATGATTTTTCCGCCGCCACGGCCGTGGTCGGCACGACCGCGCTGCTAACGCTGCCGCGACTCGTGGCCCATGCGCACTTCGCCTCGATCGATGGCCCGCTGATGAGCCTGTGGATGCTTGCCTGGTGTGCCTTTCCACCGGCGCGACGCGGGCAAGCCGGCGCGATGGCTTTTGGTATCCTGCTCGGCATGACGATGAGCACCAAGGCGACCGGCTGGCTGGCTCCGGTTCCGTTTCTGGTTTGGGCCATCGTCTATCGAGATCGTGGCGCGCTGCGGGCGATGATGATCGGCCTGCCCGTGGCGCTGTTGACGTTCGTTGCCTTGAATCCGCCGTTGTGGCACCAACCCTTGGCCGGGTTGGCAAGGTTTCTGGAATTGAATCTCCATCGGGCCTCGCGACCCGAGCTGAATGTCTCGACACAGTTTCTCGGCCGCCTGTACAATCTCGACTTCCCGCTGCCGTGGTACAATACGCTGTTTTGGACCGCCGTCGCCGTGCCCGTCGGTACGTTGGTCTTGGCGGGAATCGGCTTGATCGGTGCCTTGCGTCAGGCGCGCGGTGCCGCCGGGGCGATGCTCATCGTGGCCCATTGGTCCACACTGATCATCGTGCGGGCGATGCCTTTCGCGCCGCCGCACGACGGCATCCGACTGTTCCTGCCGAGCTTCGCCTTTCTAGCCGCCCTGGCGGGCGTTGGCGGCGGGCGGTTGTGGCGATGGGCGGCTGATCGACGCTTTGGACGGCTACCTGGCAAACCGCTGGCCGTGGCCGCATGGTTGGTTTGGTCCGTGGTCGGCCTGCGCACGATGGCCTGTTACTGGCCGCAGCTCTTGTCGCACTACAACCTGTTGATCGGCGGGTTGAGCGGCGCGGTGCGGCGGGGGATGGAGCCGACCTATTACTGGGACAGCCTCGATCGCGAGGTGCTCACCTGGATCAACCGCCACGTGCCGCCGGGTGACAAGATCGCGTTGGCTGCCGGGCCGAGCGAAAGCTTGGCGCTGATGCGGCGCTGGGGCATGTTGACTCGCGATTGGCGGAAAAATCAGCCTGGCGAATATCGATTCTATATCATTCAATGCCGACCTAGTGCCTGGCGACCGTGGGATCGTTGGCTCATGGAGCACGCCACGCCGGTGATGCGGAAAACCCTCCGCCCGCCGAATACGGCATGCGGACCGTGGCGTTGGGCTGTAACGCTGCTGGAGATCTTCGACATCCGGCAATATGCCGAAGCACGCCGCCGGTTTCCCGTATTCCGTGAAGAGGATCGCCCGGCCAAGGGTGGGCAGCAGAAAACCCTGGACCGCCGTACGGCAGGTCGCCACGTCCGGTAATAGGGGCTGTGCCGATGCCGCCAGGCCACCTTGGCACGTGGACACCGGATGTCTCTCGGCAGGCCGGGGGTTGAGCTACGTTTTACTGGTCGGCATCGTCGATGCGGCCGTGAAACTTGTTGGCAATCGTGGTCACCATGCTTCATGCTTCAGTGGCTGACGGTTCGTGCAATCTAAGTATTTTGGGGGCTCACTCATGACATCACCTAAGGTTCGCGTGCTCGTCGTTGATGACTCGGCGCTTGTGTGCGAGCTGATCACCGATTGCTTGAACTCGACGTCGGACATCGAAGTGGTCGGCACGGCACCCGACGGGCTCGAAGCCTTGAAGATGCTCCACCAGGTTCGGCCCGACATCGTGACGCTCGACGTCGAAATGCCCCGGCTAGGCGGCCTGGAAACGCTCGATCGAATGCTGGCTCGGCGGCCGATTCCGGTCATCATGGTCAGCTCATTGACGCAGGTCGGCGCGACTATGGCGTTCGACGCCTTGGCACGCGGGGCGGTCGACTACGTGCCGAAGCCCCAAGGCCTGAAGTCGATGACCGACGACTTTGCGCATGAGCTGACGCGAAAGATCCGGCTCATGGCGGGTGCCGACGTCGAGCGGTTGCTCGAAATCCGCAAGGCACGGAAAAAACGATTGAAGACAAGTCGCCCCGCGCGGCCGCTGCCTGCCGCCGCCGAGGACCTCTACCTGGACGACAAGTGTATCGCCATCGGCATTTCCACCGGTGGACCACCGGCGTTGTCGGAGCTTTTCAGCGGCCTCCACCGGCCGATGCCGCCGATCGTGGTGGTACAGCATATGCCGCCGGGATTTACGACCGCCTTTGCCTGGCGACTCGACTCGATCGCGGATCTTTCGGTCAAAGAAGCCGTCAGCGGTGACGTTCTCCAGCCGAACCATGTCTTCATCGCCCCCTGGGGAAAACATCTCGAACTTTACCCCAGCGGCCAGAAGGCGATCATCCGCATCCGCGACGGGGAAACCGTGAGCGGCCATCGTCCTTCGGTCGACGTGATGATGCACACGGCCGCGCGGATCTACAAAGATCGCTGTCTCGGCGTGGTCATGACCGGCATGGGGCGTGACGGCGCGGACGGTTGCAAAGAGATTCGCGACGCGGGCGGCTATGTGTTGGGCCAAGACGAAGCGACGTCCGACGTTTACGGCATGAACAAGGTCGCCTGGGCCGAAGGCGGCGTCGATCGACAGTTCCGCCTGGGCGATGCGGCCGACGAAATCCGCAAAGCCGTGCAGCAACGCTGGGCTAACCCCCGGGCCATGGCGGGCGGCCGCTAAGACGAACGTTTCCGTTTCCACGGATGATGCGCATCAGGCCAGGTCGGCCTCCCGGCCCGCGCGAACGACTTGGCGTGGATGCGTTTGACCCGGCATGCGCCCTCCCGTAGCTCAGCGATCATGTCGAGATCGCGCGAATTGCATCGAGCGCGAGCGGGGCTGCTAGGCGCGATCAACCCGGAAGGGGCGCAAATCAACCTCGGGCTGCTCGCCGCGGATCAGTTGACTCATGACAACGGCCGTGGCGGGCGATAGCGTCAGCCCGGCGCGGAAATGGCCGGCGGCGACGAAGGCGTTTTCCAATTCGGGCACTCGTCCCAGATAAGGAAATCCGTCCGATGTCTGGGGGCGCAGACCGGCCCAACACCGCTCGACCTCAAGTTGCCCCAGAGCAGGAATCAGCTCGCAGGCGAAGTTCAGCAACTCCCGGATGCCCTCGGCCGTGGTGCGTTTATCAAAGCCGACGTCGTCTTCGGTCGAACCGACGAGAATGCGTCCGTCGGGCCGCGGCACGATATAGCGCGACCCACGGTTGATGATGTGCCGATGAAGCGGCCGGTCTCCGGTGAGCAAGACGATCTGTCCGCGAACCGGCTTGATGGTCAGCGTGAGTTTCAGCTCATCAACGACCGCGCGGCTCCACGCCCCGGCCGCGATGCAAACCGCTCCCGCAGCACGCTTCCCCCGCGAGGTGTGGACGTGGCGAATGCGCCCGGCGGCAACGTGGAAGCTCTGTGCCTCGCAACCCGCTTCGAGATGAACCCCACGCCGCGTGCAGCCAACCAACAGCGCCTTGAGATGCCGTGGATTGCGTATCTGGGCTTCTTCGGGAAGGTGGTAGGCGGCCAGAACGTGCTCCGTGGCCACCGCGGCTTCGCGGTCTTGCAGCGCCTCGGTTGAAAGCGGCTCGGCGACCACTTGCCGGGCCTGCCAAAGGGCCGCCATGGCCTCGAGTCGCTCCGCTTCTTCGGGAGTCGTGGCGAGATGGACTGCGCCCCAGCGGCGCAGGCCGTTGTCGATGCCGGTTTCCTCGCGTAGCTGTTCGGTCCAGCGCGGCAGCAACTCGTGGCTTAACCCGGCCAGGTCTTCGTAAGGATGTTCCACGGCGCCGCGCTTGGCCGGTGGCAGGATTCCCGCCCCCGCCCAAGATGCCTCGCGCGCCGGGGCTGCCCGATCGATCAGTCGCACGCTTAGCCCGTGACCTGAAAGTTCATAGGCCAGCGAAAGCCCGATGACCCCCGCGCCGATGATCAACACGTCGTCCGTCATGGTGTCACGTGAGACTCGCGAGAAAAATCGAACGGGACCTTTTCTCGCTACATTCTAGCCCTGTTCCGACTCAGGTCGAGTCGTTCGGCGGCCCGTGTCTTACGTTTCGCCGGGCGGCCGGTCCGCCTTGGGCGCGGGAACGAGCTTGTCGAGTTGCCGGCCAAGACAGGCCAGCGGCGCGATGTCGGCGCATCGCGGCGTGGCCAGTTCGGCGCGCAGCGTCTGAAGATCCGCCGCCTGATCGACGTCGTACCACTCGGGCAGTTCGGCGTAGGTCACCCCGGCCGCGCGCAGGCGATCGACGGTTTGCTGCCAAACAGAGTCGGTGCTCCAGTCAATTCCCTCGAAGATCGGCGGAACCGTGCCCGAGATACCCATCAGATAGTAGCCACCATCGGCGGTGGGACCGAGAACGGCCTGATGCTGGTCCAGCGCCTCAAAGGCCTGGCGAACCACCACCTTGGGCAAGGTGGGGCTGTCCGAGCCGATCAACAGCACCTGCCGGCGCCCTGCTTCGAGAGCCTGGCCGAAGTAGTGCTGCATCCGCGTGCCCAAGTCGCCCCCGCACTGTGGCTGGAGCTCCCAGCTCGCCGGGACCAAGGCGTGAAACTCCGCCCGCGCGTCGGGGGGCGCGAAGGCGAGTATGCGGCAATCGCCGATTTGCTGAAACCGTTCGACCAGGCACTGCACGAACTCGCGGTAAAGCCGACTTGCCGCCAGGTCGCCGATCGTCGCCGCAAGTCGGGTTTTTACGCTGCCGGGTTGCCAGTATTTGGCGAACATGCCGAATTGCCGCATTTGGAGAATCATCCCGAGAAGACGGTTTTGGATCCCTGTGTCTATGATCGAAAATCAGGCCCCGCCTGTGCGGCGGCGATTGTACCTTACAATCCTTCGGCACGTCGCGGCCAGCCGACCGTGATATTCAAAGCGATCTGGAACGGGAAAGCGGAAAAACTTGGAGCGGACGTATTCGACGTCTTATGTCCGGCGGCAATTTGTTGAACGGGATCTCTTACTCGCCATCGCTTGTTCACCTTGACTCACTGCCGGCGGATGGGGGAATTCTATCCGAGGCGCGATGTCGTAGGGCGCGCCGTAGCAGTCGGCGCTCGACTTGTCCACGGAACCGCTCTTTGCCGTCAATGACCACCACGGGAACGCAATCGCCGTAGCGTGTTTCGAGCCGCGGATCGGACTGGATGTCCACTTCAAGCGGTTGAATGCCGAAGTCGCCGAGCATCCGCTTGACCTCGTCGCAAAGCAGGCAACCGGCTCGCGTATAGAGAACCACTTCGCCCGCCGGTTTGACGTCGCGCCGCGAGGTAAACCATCGTCGTTTCATGACGAATCCTGCCGGGGTTCTAAGTCGATCCACCACCGCTGAATGGCATACGGACATCGCGGCTCATGAGCCTCATCGACCCCCCATGCCGGCGGCTCGGCATCATATCTTTTCCGCGGAGGCGACGTCTTTTTGCGGTAGAGTTGTTGTCGCGCCGGTTCATGGCCAGCGGACCCTCACCGGGCAAGAGGGCTACGGCCAGCGGTGACCACGCGAGCCGCGATGCTACCGCCATCCAAACTTTTGGGGGGGTGATCGCTTGGCTTTTGTTCCTCTCCGGCGACGCTTTTGTTTCTCTCCGGCGTCTTCGTTGGGTATGATAAGAGCACTGGAGCCGATTGACCTATTGATATTGTCGCAATCATTTCTCATCATCTCATCTTGCCACGCTTCCCAGCGGTTCGCCCTGACGCACTGATCGGCGCGTGAAGTCGCCGCTCGCCGTGGACACACGGGGATGCGGAATTTAGCGAATTTGCTTTACGTTCGATGCTAGCTGCTGTTATGCTCCCGGGCGAGGGGAACCTGCGCGGGGGAAGCCGCAAGCGGTACACCTCAGCGAATCGTGAACATTGATAAGGCACGCGTACCTATCCGGCGGCGATGTTTTGCCGTGATCCGTTATGCCCAAGCCCGACGTTAGCACATTATTGGGCCTGCTTAAAAAGAGCGGGCTGATCGACCAGGAAAAAGCCCTGGCCGCGACGGCCGATCTTCGCGATGCGCGGGGGCACTGGACGACCACGGACGCGGCCGAGGTAACGCAACATTTGGTCCAGCGTGGGCTGCTTACCGAGTGGCAAAGCGGAAAGCTTCTCGACGGCCGGTACAAGGGATTTTTCCTGGGCAAATACAAACTGCTCGCGCACCTCGGCACCGGCGGGATGAGCAGCGTGTACTTGGCCGAACATGCCCGCATGCAGCGTCGCGTGGCCATCAAAGTGCTGCCGCAAAACCGCGTTAACGACGCTTCCTATCTCGACCGTTTCACGCGTGAGGCACAAGCGGTCGCCTCGCTGTCGCACCCGAACATCGTGACCGCCTATGACGTGGACAACGACGGCAGTATCCACTACCTGGTGATGGAGTATGTCGAAGGTCGCGACTTGCAACGGTTGGTTGGCCAGGAAGGCCCTTTACCCTACCAAACCGCGGCGGATTACATTACCCAGGCCGCCGAAGGATTGGCGCACGCCCATGAGGCAGGGTTGATTCACCGCGACGTCAAGCCGGCCAACATTCTGGTGGACACCAAAGGGACGGTTAAGGTTCTCGATCTTGGTTTGGCCCGCTTCTCGAACGACGACGAAAAGTCGCTGACCGTCGCCAATGACGAAAACGTGCTTGGAACAGCGGACTACTTGGCGCCGGAACAAGCCATCAACAGCCATCAGGTTGACCGCCGGGCCGATATCTACGGCTTGGGCTGCACGTTTTACTTCCTGCTCACCGGGCATCCGCCCTTTCCCGAAGGTTCGCTGGCACAGCGGCTTCTGATGCACCAGACGAAGCAGCCCGAGTCGATCTATCACGATCGGCCCGATGCGCCGCCGGGATTGGTCGAGATTTGCGAGCGGATGATGGCCAAACGCGCGCAGGATCGATACGCCTCGGCGAGCGAGGTGCGTGACGCCCTGCTCAAATGGAAGTCGCAATCGGTGCCGGGCTCTCGAATCAGCCGCGTGTTGGCCGCCGCGAATCGACCCCGATTGCCGCAAAGCGGGCCGGCGGGCGGTTCCTCGGGGCGGATCAAGTCGACCGCCCAGCACGGCTCGACCGCGCAGCACGGCAGCGTGGCAGGCCAACCAAGCACCCCGAACAAAACGGTCACGGATGATACGGTCTCGAATTATGACCAGGAAACGGTTGCCGGTTCCTCGTCAAAACCATCCGGCAGAGGGGCTGCCAAGCCGCCGGGGCATGATTCGTCGGTCTTGTCACGAGGCGGGTCGGGTATCGGCACCGCCGGGAAAAGCGGAAGCGGATCACGGCGCCGTGGTGGCGGCTCGAAGGTGCCCGGCGGATCGAAAAGCGGGATCCATGCCCGACCGGGCGGAGGTGCCAAACGGTCCGGGTCACATATTTTGCGACGGCCCGAATCGTCGTCTTCGGTAAGTTCGACGAAGCAGGTCAAGTCAGGGTTAGAGGGTCTGTTGGAAGACCTTGAGTCAGGACCACCTCCGGCGAAGCCGATCGGCCCGGCGATCTGTCCGCGAAAAAACAAATCAGAACCACAAATGCAAAGCAAGACGAACACGATTTGGCTGGTCTTGCTCGCTGGGGCCGTGGTGATCGGGTTGCTCGTCATCGGATCCGTCTTCGGCTACTACCTACTGCACGACTGGAATAGCGTGGGTCGATAGCCACGGTCGCGGAAGCCCTCTTCTGGCTGGGCTCCGTATTCTTTTTTGGATGCTAGCTCTCCATGGCCGCGACTGGGCCCGTAGCCTCCTCCTGACCCGTTTCGCACAGCGGCGGCTGTGTTTCCGGCGTTGGTTCCGCGACGCGCGTTTGCTTGTCGTGAAGACGCCCCCGGGCCGTAAGCCTTGTCTTCGCGCGCAGACCATCTTGCCATCTCGGCGGTTCCGCGCTGGTGAAATCTCGCCGGAGTCCGCCCGCGCGAATGCGGTTTACGACGCCGAAAAGTCCAACGTCCGGCCGCGACGCAAACGGGGCGCCTGTTCCAAGCCAGCAGCAGTGGCCCGCACAATCGGAACACATAAGTCTTGTAGTAAAAGTCACTTACGTTGTTCACTTGTCATTCCAGCCCGGGCGTATCTAGGATGGTAATGGCTGGAACACCCACGGCACGGACCGCTGCTGCCATGGTCGGCGGACGAAGGACCCCATCCACTGTTTAACCTTCGCCGCGACAGCCCACGGTAAAACCTCCACGGCTCGATCGAGCCCAAGACCCTCGCAAAAAAATTGGACTTCCCCAGCGAGGGTTCCCGGAGAATCCAGACGCTTCGTTCATAGATCCACCTCCGCGCAGTGGTGAACCCCATGCAGCGACGCCGAATCAATCGTTCGACCAGCGACCGATCTCGAAGCAGGACCGCGGCACGCATTGCCAAGCCGCAATCGCAAAACCGTGTGGCTCGCGCTCGAAATCGAGGTTCTAGCGTGCCGCTGAGCAAGCGGCTTCGTCGAGGCCCGCGGGATGAGTGTCTGCCCTTCGCGCCGCCGGAAGATTGGCATGAACCCCGGCAAGCAGGCGACTATCGCGTGATTGTGCAGTCGCCGGGTCCGGGATATCGGCACGTGTTGACCCCCGGCGAGATTCGCGCCCGTCTGGCTCAACTCCCCCCGGCGTTTCTGGAGTCGCTGGACGTGGTTCAACTCAGCCGCATGACCCGCAAGAAGGAACGCTTTCCTTGCTACGGCATGCAGTGGGGGTCGGCCCTGTATCTTTATCCGATCGAAGAGGGGCGGGTGGAATACTACAACTGCCCCCCCTCGCCGGGCCGTGCCATCGAAGCGCGGATGTATGGGGGCCGCTGGCAGCAGGCCGGTCGGGGACGTTGGAAGCTTGTCTGGACCGAAGCGGCGATCAAGGACTTCTATTTGAACAACATTCTGATCCACGAACTGGGGCACCTGCTCGATGAACGGAACACGAGCTATGTCGATCGGGAACGTTACGCCGAGTGGTTCGCCATCGAGTACGGCCATCGCCGAACGGGCCGGCGGTGCCAGACGCCGAGGAAGACGATCCGCCGCCGGCACCATGCGAAGACGGGCTGAGTTCGATTTTCGCGTTGCCGGCAGGAAAAACTGGGAGCGAGGGGATAGCCCAGACAACTTGTAGTCTCTGGGTACCGTCAGGCAGAAGAGGTCAACACGGCGGAGGCATCCACGCACCCGGAGCACGGGATCAGCACCCATCGACCGAAGATCATCCTCCTCGAAGGGGACGATCATGCCCCTCCCGTGGCCCGCTGGTGGTGCGTCGCCCCGTCTCAAACGGGAACCATGCAGGCGTGGCCGGGATACCGCGCCACGACCTTAATGCCTGGCTCGGCAAGGCAAAATGAAACAATCGTTTATGCTTGCCGGTAAAGCTTTGGTAGAATATGCTCGCTGTCTGGGCAGTGCGATTGTCCAAAATAACCGCGGAACCGAGCATTCCTATTCCGAACAACGGCTCTCTTTTTAAGCGAGACGAAGCCATGCAGAACCAGCATCACGGAGTGAATCGTCGGCAGTTCCTACGTACGACCGGGGTGGCCACACTCGGCGCGGGAATTGGCAGCCGGCTGATTCATCCGGGTGCGGCACTGGCCGAACAGGCGCCGAAGACGGCCGAGCTGGGAATCGCCCGCGGCTCGAACATGGAAGAAGCCGTGCGCAAGGCGGTCGAGCTATACGGCGGCATGGATTTCATCAAGGAAGGACAATCGGTTCTGATCAAACCCAACTGCACCGGCGCCGCGCACAA
>Ga0114931_10001300_pt1 | contig 31870 bp, 26 predicted proteins | sample 2SBtaG_FD_89579 | JGI IMG/M metagenome (GOLD analysis project Ga0114931, IMG submission 89579) | Deep subsurface microbial communities from Kolumbo volcano to uncover new lineages of life (NeLLi) - 2SBTROV14_V59a metaG | ecosystem: Environmental > Aquatic > Marine > Volcanic | place: Kolumbo...
TAAGGGATGAAACAAATGCCAGGCATTGCGTCGACGCGATTCACTCATGCATCGGGCCCTGCCTGGATTAAGCTCGCCGACAGAGGCTACACCTTGTTTTTGATGCCGAAATTACCCAATTAGTCCTTGAAAATGGGGATTTTACAGGTGTTTCTCCTGTATAAACAAATACTTGTGTTGGTCCGACCCCAACCCCAGTCTAGCGAAAATACGGTGTGCGGCGCAGAATCTTGATGAGCTGATCCTGCTGCAGTACGACGTTATCAGGCAAGCCGTTCACCGCAGCGGTCAGTTCCGGGGAGAATACGTTGGCGGTTCGGTCCGATAGCGACTGAATCGTTTCTCCGGCATGGGCGGTTACTGACTGGATCCTCTCCTCGACCATGGAAGCTTTCTCTTCCGCCGTCATTTTACGCAGGCTCAGGACAGTATCGCGCAGCTGGGGGCGGAATGAATCGCTGCCGGCTGCGATGAACCGGAAAGTGGTGTTGGGGGTGTTGACCCACAGGTAAAAAATACTGACTGCTTCCTCCCCCGTCGTATCCTCGATGCGCACGAGGTAGGCCGGCCCGGCGTCAAGCTCGACGGGGTGCGCTTCGGCCGGTTCCAGACCCGCTTTCGAGCGCAGCTTTTCAGTGAAAGCCGCGGCAAGTTCAGTCGCCGTGCCGGGTTTCCCGGCACTGCCGAGAATGATCAGTGCCCGGTTTTCCGGTGCAAACGCACCGACGAAGACAGGCGTATTGACAGTTTTCCAGCCTGCCGGGAAGGTAATCGAGACGTCCAGATCCGGTTGCATGAATTGTCGGCCATGCAAGACGCCCTGCATCGGGTTGTCGGGGCCCCAGGGCAGGCCATCGATGCGATGAAACAGGTCCTGTTTATCCAGGGCAAACGGACGTGCGGGTGTCCATGAAATTTTTCTGGCTTGCCTGGCAATTCGAGCGATACGCTCCGCAGGGATCGGATGACTGGCGAAGAAACCGGCCTCTTTTTGTCCGTTCGCCAATAGCCCGAGGGTCCGGTCGAGGTTATGCAGGATGGTGGCCAGCGCCGATGGGTCGTAGCCTGCCCGGGCTGCCAGGCGCGTGCCCCGATCAATGGCTGCGTTTTCCTGGTCTTGATCATAGGAATCGAAGTACGCAACACCGACCGCTTCCAGCGGAGCGCGGAGGGTATGGTCGATGTCTGCCCGGATGACTTTGCCGATTGCACTCCCGGGCAGTTTCAGGATGTCGGGCCGGGCGTTGCCGGGTACCCGATGCGTGTGATGTTGCTGCGAAACATGGATGATCTCATGCGCGAGGATACCGGCCAGTTCATCCTCCGAGTTTATCAACGCCAGCAGGCCGCGCGTCACATAGATGTAGCCGCCGGGTGCGGCGAATGCATTGAGTTCGCTCCGGTCGATGATGCTGAAACGAAAGTAATAGGGCGTCTTGTCGAGACCCGCGACGAGACGTCGGCCAATGGCATCGACATAAGCGGTCAGATATTCGGCCGGATAGACGCCGACCTGTTCTTCGACCTGCTGTGCGACCTCCCCGCCGGTCAATTCCTCGTCATCGATATGCGTGAGGTTGGCGTCGCTGCATGCCGCAAGCAGCAGAGCCAGGCATATTGTCTTGACCATTGATAGTTTCTGCATGACATCAGTTCCTGGCGGCAGCTTCAGCAACCCGTTTGCCAATCAGTCTTGCACAACGCTTGAGTTTATTCAGAAATGCGGCCGCGGCTTCCTCGCGTGACAGGTGGTCGTCGGCGTAACGAACGGCCAGGCAACCGATCAGGCGCCGCCCTGCACGGATGGGAACGGCGCAAGTCGATGTCCCGGCTCCCTCGTCGCCGCGTCGACCGCCTTGCCCGAATGCATAGCCCTGTTCGCGGACCTGTTTGATAATTTGTGCCACGAGACGGGGATGCCCGGCAATTTCGTGGTCCGGGTCGGAGGAGTCAGCGCAAATATCGAGAATGGTTTTTCGCGTTACGCGATCGCAAAACGCCAGATACACTTTGCCGGTCGCGCTCGTGAACAGTGGCAGCAGCATGCCCCGGGTATAAATATTGGTGATCAGCGCGCTGTCCGTGTCGGTATTTTCACGCAGCATCATGGCTGTCCCGTATGGCGTTGCGATGGCCGCCGGATAGCCGATGTCGCTGCCCAGCTTGCGCAATAACGGACGTGCCGTGTCCCTGATCCAGCCACTGCCCTCGTAGCCGTCGCTCAATCTCCGGACCCGGGCTGTCAGCCGATAGCGGTCACCGCGACCGACCCGGGTCAGGTAACCCCCCGCGCATAGATTATCGAGAATCCGATAGACCGTTGTCTTGGGTAGCCCGGTCAGGCCGACGAAGTCGCGCAGGCGTGCGCAGTTATGCAGGTTGACCAGTTCGAGCAGTTCGAGCCCTCGATGCAAGGCACGAATTTCTGTGGTGCGGGACATATGATGACCGTTGTGTGGAAAGGGCGGCTCAAGCATAGCTTGAATCATTGGGCGTTCCAAGTAGTGGAACGATAGCCCCGGATGCTTGCCGGTCCCCGGAAGGTGCCGTGAAGATAGATGGAACTTTTTTGCTCAAACACACCAGGAGGATTTCATTATGACGGCAACCACCGCAATCAAGTCGGAGCAGGTGCTCGCGATCAGGCCCATGACAGGTGCTCTCGGGTGTGAAATCTCGGGTGTCGATCTGAGGGATTTGACTGACGAGACTTTTACCCGGATTCATCAGGCATTTCTCGATTATTCGGTCATCGTTTTTCGCGATCAGGAGCTCAGCCAGGAACAATTTGCTGCCTTCGGTCGACGTTTCGGCCGGCTCGAAGATGAACCCTTTCTGCCGCACCGGGCCGACGTGCCCGGTGTTTTCTATCTCAAAGGCGCCGGCGGAAAAAAACTGTCGACGCAAAACCTCGGTTGGCACATGGACCATACCTATCAGAGCAACCCGAGTCTGGGAGCGATGCTGTATGGAATGGATGTGCCGGCATTCGGCGGCGATACCCTGTTCGCCAGCAGCTATCTCGCTTATGAAACATTATCACCGGCCATGCGCGATTTCTTGCGGGATAAAGTGGCGATACACGATGTCATGCATTACGGCCTGCAATCCGGCCACTTGTCATTGTCCACGCCGGAAAATCTGCGGCACCTGGCCAGGATGCGTGAACGAATCCCTCAGGTCAGGCACCCGCTGGTTTGCACGCATCCGGAGACCGGCCGCAAGCTGCTATATATCAACAAGGCCTGGACCGTTTCCATTGATGATCTGAATCCGGTCGAGAGTCGTGCGATTCTGGATGCCCTGAACGAGCATGCCTTGCAGGATCGCTTTCAGTGCCGGGTGCGCTGGCAAAACGGTTCGTTGCTGTTGTGGGATAACCGCTGCGTGCAGCACAGTCCGACCGCCGATTACTCCGCGGGTCGCCTGATGTTACGCCTGGCCCTGCACAGTGACTGGCAGCCTGCATAGCCGTAGCGTGGAGCAAACGACCGGAACCGGGGCGTGAGGAGTGAAGATGTGTATGATCCGTCCTTCGGACTGATCGCCGGGGGGGCGGATCATACAAATAATGGAAACTGCCGCCGCGACAAGATCCCTGGGTCCGATTCTGTTGGCACCCGGCGTACGCCCGGCGCATGTCGTGGCCAAGTTGTTTGTCGCCTTTATCGGCATTGCAATGATGTCCGGCGTGCCGTTGCTCAACGGCTACCTGTTGACCGAGCATTTGCATTTGCCGCATGGCCAGCAAGGTTCCGTCACCGGTGACCTGTCCTTCTGGGTCGAAATTGTCGCGATCAGCCTGTTTTACCCGTTCGGCGTACTGGCCGATCGCATCGGGCGGCGCCCGGTGATTACCTTCGGCCTGGTGACGGTCAGCATCGGTTATGCCCTGATGCCATTTGCCACGACTGTCGAAGAGTTGCTCGGTGCCCGCCTGGTGTTTGCCGTCGGCATGGCGTCGACGGCCGGCATGCTCGCAACGCTGAGCAACGACTACCCGCAGGAACAATCGCGCGGCAAACTGATCGCCCTGACGAGCATGTCGAATATTCTCGGCGCCGCGCTCATGGCCGGGGGGATCAGTCGTATTCCGTCCATATTGTCAGAGTATGGTTTCGATCCGGTGGCGGGCGGCAAGGTCATGTTACTGACGGCCGCCACGCTGTGTCTGATTACCGCCATCGGGGCACGCTTCGGCCTTGCGCCCGGAACGCCGGTCGCCCGGCGCGAGCGCGCCGCAACACGCACGCTGATCTCAAGCGGATTGCGCTGCGCAAAAAATCCGCGCATTGCGCTGGCCTATGCCGGCGCTTTCGCCGCCCGCGGCGACCTGGTCGTCAAGGCCGCATTTTTATCGCTGTGGGCTATTCAGGACGGATTTGCGCGCGGCATGAACCCGGGCCAGGCAATGGCCCGGTTTGGCATCATGCTGATAATCATGAGCGTGATCAGCTTTATTTCGGCACCGGTATTCGGCTGGCTCATCGATCGCATCAATCGCGTTTCGGCTGCCATCATCGCGCTTGCTTTTGCCTCAGCGGGGTACCTGTCGATGTATCTGATCACGTCGCCGCTGGATTATGCGATGCTGCCTTATTTTATTGTAATCTCGCTGGGTTCGAGTTTCATGATGAAGTCATCCCTGAGTCTGGTTGGCCAGGAGGCTCCGGTCTCCGAACGCGGCAGCGTGATCGCGATGAACAGCATGTGCGGCTCGGTTGGCATCCTGGTGTTCACTCTCGTCGGCGGCCGACTGTTCGACAGTTGGGCACCCTGGGCGCCATTTGCCATGGTCGGTGCCTACCAGGTTGTGTTGTTGATCGCGGCCGTGATTATCCGGTTCGTCGCGCCCGGTCGCGATATCAACCTGCAGGTTTGCGCCTGAAATCATTGCCGGCGATCGACCGCGTATTCCCACGGTGGATAGCGGATGCCCGGAGCTGGAGAATGGAGTTCCGACGGACAGATTTTCAGCGGCATGTCACAGGTTTTGTACGAGGAATGCCTGATGGAAGACGGGCAGGTCATGAATCCGTCGCGCCTCGATTATAAAATGCCGCGGGCGTTCGAGATGTCCGAGGCCGACCACATTATCGTGGAAACCATCAATCCAAATGGTCCGTTTGGCGCCAAGGAAGTCGGCGAGGGGCCGATCGTCTGTCCGATGCAGGCCATCGCCAATGCCGTCGCCGATGCGATCGGCAAGCCGGTCAGGGAAATGCCGCTGTCGCCATGGCGGGTGTTGCGGCTGATCGATACCTGGCTCTGGCTATTGTGCGGCCGGACCGCTACATTACGCGCTGGGTTTGCGACCGGTGCGTGCCGGGGTTTTTTCAAAAGGACATCGCCATGAAATCAATCACAGGCCTCTGGGCTGTCTGCCTTGCTGCGGTCTTGCTGCTGACCGCCGGTTGTGACCGGATACCCGGCATGGGTCCGGATGTGCTGATCGTCGACCTGAACGCCATTGCAAAGGCGACCGGCCAGGACCAGGCGATGCAGAAGCAGGCACAAACGGGGCGCGCTGACATCAATGCACGGTTACTTGAATCGGCCCAGGGACTGCAGCAACAGCTCGAAGCGGAGCGGGCCAAGGCCGGTGATACATTGACCGAGGAACAAGCCACGCAATTGCAGCAGATGACCGTGCAGGCACAGCAAAAGTACGCTCAGCTGCAGGCCGAAGCGCAGCAGAAGGTACAGCAATACGAAGCCAGCCTGGTGCAGGAATTTCGTGAGCGGATCGAGCCGTTCGCCGAGAAAATTGCCCGGACACGCGGTGCCAGGGTCATTTTGCTGTCCGATCAGTCCATATTCTGGCACGACACGGCCGTCGATGTGACCGACGAGGTGATCGTCGCGTTACATGCAGATAATGTATTTCCGGAAAATGCGGCAGACCAGGATTCAGCCGCTCCGACAGCAGATCAATCCGCCACAGATCAACCCGCTGTAGATCAATCTACCACAGATCAATAAGCGGGCGAACTGGCGCGGGTCAGCCCGCCGCATACACGCTTTCGGCAGCCCGGGTTCCGGCCTGCTCGTCCAGTGACGTGTCAGCTTCGCTGACGATCCGGCCCAGGGCATGCAGACACAGCAGGACGTTTTCCCGCCGGCAGCTATGGCCCATTAGTCCGATGCGCCAGACCTGGCCGGCCAGCGGTCCGAGACCGGCGCCGATTTCCAGGTTGTATTCATCGAGCAGCCGTGCGCGAACCGGGGCGTCATCGAGCCCGGCCGGAATCTGTACGCTGTTGAGTTGCGGCAGCCGCCAGTCCGGTGCAACGATCAACGTCATACCGAGTGCCTCGAGGCCGGCGGCCAGCGCGCGATGATGACAGGCATGGCGACGCCAGGCACTTTCCAGGCCCTCTTCCTGCAGGATCAGCAATGCTTCATGCAACGCGTAGAGCGTATTGACCGGCGCCGTATGATGGTAGGTTCGTTGCGCGTTGTCACCCCAGTAACCCATCACCAGGTCGAGGTCCAGAAACCAGCTCTGTGCCTTGTGCCCCCGGGTACGAACGCGCTCGATGGCGCGATCGCCAAAGGTCACCGGCGAGAGGCCCGGCACGCAGGACAGGCATTTTTGCGAGCCGGAATACACGGCATCGGCGCCCCAGCCGTCAACATCGACCTCGATCCCGCCGAGCGACGTGACCGCATCGACAATCGACAGGCAATCGTATTGTGTGGCGAGCGCACACAGCGTCCGGGCATCGGAGCGCGCGCCGGTCGATGTTTCGGCATGTACGAATGCGAGACAGGCGGCGTCGGGATGGGCGCGCAGCGCATCTTCGACCTTGTGCGGATCGACCGGCTGCCCCCATTCATCTTCGATGAGCACGGCCCGCGCCCCGCAGCGTTCCACATTTTCGCGCATTCGCCCGCCGAAAACACCGTTCTGTGCCACGATGACCGTGTCGCCCGGACCGACAAGATTGACAAAACAGGTTTCCATGCCGGCCGAACCGGGTGCCGATACGGGCAGGGTCAACGCGTTTTTTGTGCGAAAAGCGAACTGTAACAAGCCCTTCAGTTCATCCATCATCGTGATAAAGGCCGGATCCAGATGGCCGATCGTCGGGCGGGCCAGGGCCGCGAGTACCCGTTCGGGCACGTCGGACGGCCCGGGTCCCATCAGTGTTCGCCGTGGCGGCTGGAACGATACGGGCATGGTGCTGTTCTCCTTTTTTTGTCGGGTACAGTCTCGACGTTTGGCATATATTAATATCCACCATGATAACGCGGAGAGAGACGCTATGAGTTATGCTTTCCCCTGGGTCGAGCCCCCCTGGCCCGACAAAGTATTGCCGCGCGACCGGCTCGAAGACCGGATCGGCCAATTGATCGGTTCGTTGAACATGTGCGTGCTGTCGACGTTCGGCAGGAACGGTCCGATGGCGAGCCCGATCGAATACCATGCCGAAGGCCTGGATATTTTCATGCTGCCGGATCCGGGGACGCCGAAACTCAGGGCGATGCAGAAAGATCCGCGCATTTCCTATGCTGTCCATCATCCCTACCACGGCTGGCATTCGGCCCGCGGCGTTCAGGTGTTCGGCCGGGCCGAAATCATCGAACCGCATGCGCCGGGCTGGGATCACGGCATGAAAGTGTTCCGCTGGTATGAATGGATGAGCGATCTGGGCATGGATACGAGTCAGCCGTTCGAGCGCCAGGTCGTGAAGATCGTGCCGGAGCGAATTTTGTATACAGAGACCTGGCTCTGGAAGCTGGGTTACGGGGCCAAGCAGGTCTGGACTGCCGCGCCCCCCGCGCCCGAACAGGCCCGGGATACCGGTGCCTAACCGGTTATCCCGATTTGAGCCGGTCGAGCGTTTTGCGGGCTTCTTCGATGCCAGGAAAATCGCCCTTGGCCATCTCGAGTGATTTTTCCAGTGCCTTGCGGCCGGGTTCGGACATGCCCGCCCCGGCCAGCGCCATGCCAAGATGATAATGAAGCAGTGCAATCGTATCGTCTTTGGCGACTGCCGCCTTGAGCAGGCGGATGGCGTTGTCCGTTTCCCCGTTTCGATAATAGGCCCAGCCGAGCGTATCGAGTAACGCGGCCTGATCGCTGTCCTCGAAGCCCCTGGTGAGTTCCAGCGCACGCTGATAGCTGGCGGTATCCGACCGGTAGTCGAGGATCAGCGCGGCCAGGTTATTGGCCGCCATGACATTGCTCGCATCAATGGCGAGAATTTCCTCGTAGATTCCGATTGCATTTTTAATCTGGCCGGCACGCTCGTATTCACCGGCCAGCAGCAGCTTGACAGCCAGATCCTTCGGGTTCGCATCGATGCCGCGCTGATAGATGCTGCGGCGTTTTGCCGGGTCGTCCGGATACAGTGCGGCGAGTGACGCATAGGCCCGCGTGGCTTTGGGCTGCAACGAGATAATTTCCTCGTATTGTTCTGCGGCCGCTTCGGTTTTCCCTTCCCGGGAATAGACGGCAGCCAGCAGCAGACGCGGGGCCAGCTGCGTCGGGTACTGTTTGAGATGTTTGCGCAGGAATTTGACCGCCTCGTCGGACCGGCCTTCTCCGACGAGAACTGACACGAGCCCCTGTAGCGGTTCGGGCGCTTCAGGGCTCTTTTCCAGCGCGGCTTTGTATGCATCGATGGCCTGCTGGCTGGATTTTTTGGCCTGCAACACACGGCCGAGCTGGAATTCGGCCAGGCCGGTGTCGTCACCGAGGTTTAGCATCGTTCTTGCTTCGGCTTCCGCACCTTCGACATCACCCTGCAGCAACAGGGCCTGGATGAGGCTGGAGGCGGCCCGGCGATCTTCGGGGGCAGCGGCGAGCTGATCGCGAAGAACTTCTTCGGCCATCGGGACATCGCCGTTTCGTGCCAGCAAATCGGCGAGTTCTGCCGCTGCTGCCGGGTGAGCGGGGTTGATTTCTATCAGGCGTCGGTAGGCATCCTGGGCCAGTTCCAGGTTATTTCCCGCGCTGTGCGCGCGGGCCAGCAACAGCAGGGCGCGCTGGGATTCGGGTTCATTCCTCAGCACCGTTCTCAAATCGGTGATGGCATCGTCGAATCGTTTTTCGGTATACGCGAAAGCGGCGCGGAGCATCAGCGCGTCCGTATTATTCGGATCGTCGGTCAGGATGCCGTCAATCATCTTCCTGGCGCCGTCCTGATCGTTTTGTTGAATCCTGATAGCGGCAATCCGGTTGCGGGCGGCAAGGCCGGCCGGTGATTTCGGCTCGGATTCGGCCACTTGTTCGTATGCCGCCAGCGCCTCATCCTGTTTCTTGACGGCTTCATACAAACGACCGAGGGCAAGCCGGAGTTCCATCGCTTCCGGGAGCTCGGCAACATAATTTTTCAGCAGTTTTTCGGCGGCTTCAGGGCCGTGCTGCGCGCCCGTGAAGCGAACGAATGCGATGCGACGTTGTACGTCTTGCGGATCCTTTGCGACATAGTCGCGATAGATCGCTTCGGCATCGTCGATGCGTTTCTGCGTGACATACAATTGAGCCAGTGCGAGCTGAAAGCTGTCTTCGTCCGGGTAGTCGGCAGCCAGGGCCTTCAGGTCTTTCTCGATCTCGTCGTATCGTTTGTCGGGCAACAGCAGCAGGATGCGGAACTGGCGGAGTTTTTTGATGCCCTCGGCATCCGCCGAGCCAATGGCATTCTGGACGAGCTGTCTGGCTGCATCGCCGTCGCCCTTTGCCATGAGCAGTCCCGCCTTGAATATAATCGCCTCGACGAACGCCGGGTCTTTGGTCAGCGCCGCATCGACATTTTTCATCGCCGCGTCCATATCTTTGTTCAGGAAGTCGACGCGTGCCTGCAGGAGCAGAACCTCTGCATTGTCGGGCGCCAGGGCTATCGCGGCGCTCGCCTGTTCGGCGGCGAGTTCGGGCGCCTTGGCGAGGATATAGTAAGTGCCGAGCTTGATCCGGGCCGCCAGATGATTCGGGTCGGCATCGATGGCCACCTGCAAATGTCCGATGGCTTTGCGGATGTTGTTTTCTTTTTCCTCTATCTGGGCGAGCAGGTAGCGAACATCGGCATTGCGCGGTTCGATTTGTGCTGCATTCATCGCCTCTATCCGGGCCGTCACGTAGTCTTGCTGGTCATACAGAGCCTGGGCTTTCTGCAGATAGTCGGCTGCACGTTGCTCCGGCGATCCGCATGCTGCCAGCAGCAGGCAGATCAGGAGCGCAAAGAGGGAGGAAAATCGGCTGCGCACGGGGCTGTCTCCTGAATTTGTGTCGATCAAAGTCACGGGGTCAGTCGGAATGTAACAGATCTGATGCAGCAATTGACCTTGCCGGTCGCGCTATTTGATGCGGCGCCAGCTCTGGGTGGGGGCCTGGCGAGGATTCCAGCCGTGGTACGGGTGTCGTGCAACGAGCGTCGCGTCCTTGAATAACGGCACGAGCGCGGCGCCCGCGAGAAAGCCGCCGATGTGTGCCCAGAATGCCGTACCGCCGCCATTTACGCCGAGTGAACCGGCGCCCCCGATCAGTTGCAGCAGGAACCAGTAGCCAATCATGAATACCGCAGGGACCGCCAGGGTCGTGATGAAAAAGCCGAGAAATATAAGCATGTGTACATGCACTCGCGGATAAAGTACAACGTATGCGCCCATGACACCGCCAATGGCACCGGATGCGCCTATCATCGGCACGGCGGACTGGGTATTCGCCATGATCTGGAACATGGCTGCCGCGATCCCGCATAACAGGTAAAAAATGATGAACCGGGCATGGCCCATCGAGTCTTCTACATTGTTGCCGAAAATCCACATGAACCACATGTTGCCGACCAGGTGCAGCCAGCCGCCGTGCATGAACATGGAAGTCAGGACCGTATACCAGCCCCGGCTGTCCGTGATCACGCACCACAGGTTTGCACTGATTTGGAAGCGGGTTCCGCTGGGTACGGTGTTCAGTAGATCGCCTGGTATCAGACCGAGCGTGCAGATGGATCTGGCCAGTGCCGGGTCGCTGCCCAGTCCCTGCAGCAATGCCCAGGCCAGCACATTGAGTGCGATAATCGCCCAGGTGACATAGGGTGTCAGAAAGTGCGGATTATCGTCCCGGATCGGAAACATATGAGTTCGCCATGACCTGCTTTATTCACTTCTCGTGCCGAACCCTTATTATAGGTGGTGACTGCCGATACACCTATCGGCGAACCGGATCGAGGATCTGTAATAGTGAGCGATTTACCCCATTGCCCGAAATGTGGCTCGAAATTCACCTACGAAGACGGAAATATCTATGTTTGCCCGGAGTGCGCACACGAATGGGCGCCTGATGCGGAAGTTGAAAGCATTGAGTCGCCGGGTGTTGTCAGGGACGCAAACGGAAACGCGCTCGAGGACGGCGATACGGTTACCGTCATCAAAGACCTGAAAGTCAAGGGCTCGTCGCTGGTGCTCAAAGTCGGCACCAAAGTCAAAAATATACGCCTCGTCGACGGCGACCATGATATTGATTGCAAGATCAGCGGCATCGGTGCCATGAAGCTGAAATCCGGGTTTGTGAAAAAAGCCTGATACACCCCCAATCTGGGGGTATTTGTGGCACTGACCTCCGAGTAGTATATAAAAGCAACAGGGGACTGGTTTTATTCCAAGTGGGGAGCCGATGTACCGTATCAAAGTCTTGCCATTATTTCTTTTTCTGGTCATGTTTTCGATGGCCTCTGAGGCGAGCCTTGTCACGTGGGACTTCTCGTGGCAACGCAGCCACCGATCCGACGTGTACAGCGGCGTCGGCCAGTTCAGTTACGACAGTTCGGCAGGCAATCATGTCACCCATGGAGGCGGCTGGATATTCGGTGATCTCGACGATGAGCTGACGGCATTCAGTTTCGAGGGTTTCATTAACGGCATGTCGATCGGGATCACGAATGATTTGCCGGATTTGTTCGATTTCTCCGCAGATCTCGAGGTGATCTGGGCAGTGAGTGCGAACAAGTTTTTCTTCAGTGAAGGCGCCGGTATCGGCTGCCTGGTAAACCTGTGCGCGTTGTTCGAGGATGGCGGCCGGATCAGGCACAGCACCGGGTTACTGACTCTGGCGCGGCGCGCTGATGAAGGCGAGGGCGGCGGCAGTACCGGATTAACCGAACCGGGCACGCTGGGTCTGACAGGCCTGGGTATGTTGCTGGGTGGTCTGGTCAATCGACGGCGGAAAAAAATCGGAAGAAACTGAACTAGCTCTCCGCTTTCATTTTCTCATTTTTATCGAAAGCCCCCGACGGGGCTTTTTTGCATCAACAGCCTGCTAGCGTTTTTGCTGCTTGCGTGAAGGCGTCAGATGCACGCGGCCCCGTTTGCCGACGCGGCGCTCATTCAATTCGATAACGATATCCTTGACAGCCCGGGTGACGGTTCGCTGTGAACCCTGACGATAACCGGTAATCGTATTTTGCCCCTGGACGATGGTGTAACGGAACCAGCCCGTACCCGCGCCGCCGTCCGGCGCCTTGGCCTTTTCGATATTTTCGAGTTCGTACTGTTCGGTCAGGGGTGTTTTGGTGCTGGTTGCTGGCATATGACTCGTATTTCCTGATGGAACCTCGTTCCATGATCATTCGTTAATGTGTGGATTACTTCCTGCCTGCGGGTATGACTGCCCGGCACGGTGTTGCCGGGCAGGCTTATTGTTGTGTGTGGTGTCGCCGATACCGGATAGCAGGGCAGTAAAGTTGTAAAAAACGACTGAAGATTATACCAGTTTTGGAGGTATTCAGCAAAAGGGGCCTCAATATTGCACCTGCTGCTCCTCGAGCTCGGCCCAGCGCTCGATTGTGGTTTCGAGCTGCCTGGATGCGGATTCGAGCTGGTCCAGAACCGCCCGCGTTATGTCGTGAGGCTGGCGGTAGAAATCCGGCATTGCGATCTCCGCCTGCAGTGACCGGCATTGTTTCTCCAGTGCCTCGATACGCACCGGCAGGCTGTCGAGCTCGCGTTTGTCCTTGTAACTGAGCTTGGTTCGCTTTCCGGTCGTCCCCGGTGACGCTTTGCCGCCGGAACCGGTCAATGATTTGTTGGGGTTTTGCGTTTCGGCAAGTTGGTGCTCGCGGCGCTCCCAGTCGCTATAGCCTCCGACATACTGGCGGATCGTTCTGTCGGCTTCGAATACCAGGATGCTGGTCACGACATTATCGAGGAATTCACGGTCGTGACTGACAACGATCAGGGTACCCTGATAGTCGACGAGCTTTTGTTCGAGTACCTCGAGCGTTTCGATGTCGAGGTCATTGGTCGGTTCGTCCAGGACGAGCAGATTCGTCGGTCGTGCGAACAGCCTGGCCAGGATAACGCGGTTGCGTTCACCGTCGGACAGTGCCCGCACCGGCGTCATGGCCCGTTTTGCGCTGAACAGGAATCCGGTCAGGTAGCCGATGACATGACGTTCTTTGCCGTTGATGCGAATGTAATCTTTGCCGTCACCGATATTCTCGGCGATGGTTTTGTCGAGATCGAGGTCGCGACGTGTCTGGTCGAAGTACCCGATCTCGAGATTTGTACCATGCTTGACCGTGCCCTGTTGCGGCAGGATTTTGCCGAGAATGATGTTCAGGAGTGTACTTTTGCCGACACCGTTGTTACCGATCAGCCCGATCCGGTCGCCACGCACGATGGTCAGTGACAGGCCGTCGATCAACGGTTCGCTGGTATAACTGTGGGTAACGTTGCGCAGTCGGATGACTTTGCGACCCGAGCGTTCGCCTTCCTCGATACTGATTTTCGCATCCCTGGGCCGGGCAATGCGTGCCGCGGCCTGGTCCCGCATCGTCATCAGTGACCGCACGCGCCCTTCGTTGCGCGTGCGTCGTGCCTTGATACCCTGCCTGATCCAGGCTTCCTCTTCCGCAAGTCGCTTGTCGAACAGGCGGTTCTCGCGATCTTCGATCTGTACCGCCTGCTCCTTGCGGCGAAGAAAATTTGCATAATCGCCGGGCCAGCTGACCAGCGTACCGCGATCGATCTCGATGATGCGGGTCGCAAGACGCTGCAGGAAGGCGCGGTCATGCGTGACGAACACGACACTGCCGGAGTAGGCATAGACGGTGTTTTCGAGCCACCGGATCGTCATCAGGTCAAGATGATTGGTCGGTTTGTCGAGCAGCAGCAGTTCCGGCTTGCTGACCAGCGCCCTGGCCAGCGAGACGCGCCTGCGCCAGCCACCGGATAACTCCGACAGACGCTTTTGTGCGGGCAGATTGAGCTCCGACAGAGTGGAGTCGATGCGTTGCTCGGTGTTCCATCCGTCGGCACTCTCGATTCGGTGCTGGAGTGTTTCGATTTCGCACAGCCGGTGCTTGTCCGGGTGGGAGGCTGAAAGACGCTCGTATTCATCCACCCAGCTCCGGATCGTAGCCAGCCCCCCGGCGACAAACTCGCGGGCGGTCAGGTCCAGGGAATCGGGCAGATTCTGGTCGAGCTGGCTGATGCGCAGATCGCCCTTGTACTGGATATCGCCCCGGTCCGGTTGTATCTCCCCGGTAATCAGCCGCAGCAGGGAAGTTTTCCCGGACCCGTTGCGTCCGATCAGGCAAACGCGTTCACCCGCTTCGATTGTCAGGCCGGCGTCGACGAGCAGGGGCTGGTCGCCGAATTCGAGTGATATTTCATCGAAGCGTACGAGTGTCACGGCTGTTTCGTCCAGCGTATTTCGAGTGCAGTGGCCCAGCCGACGCGGACCTGTTGCAGACTGTCGGGCATGACCGCTTCGGTATCCGACAGCGGGATGCGTCCGCCCATAATTTCTGCATATCGCTGGGGATAAAGCGGCTCTCTGTCCGGTTCTGCATAGCCGATGGGAAACAGCGGCAGGTTACTGTCGGCATCATATTTGTCCGTTGCCCCGAGCGTGTGCAGCATTTCATGCGTGATGACGACGTTATTTTTTTCCTGCATTTCGCCATCGGCAAACAAATGTGCAACACCCAGCATTCCTTTTTGCAGCCCGAGCGAGTGCGGCACCCGAAAACGAATTCGGGGATCATGGTAGACGAGGAACAGGCGGATATCCGGTGTGGCGCCCGGCTGATCGCTCGTAGCCCGGTGCGCCCACCAGCGCAACCTGATGCTCCAGAATGCGACCGTGACCGGATTGGGATTTGCCGGCGGCACCGGGGGTTGTTCGGCAATTGGTCGACCGACGTCAATGCGTATCGGCCGCCCGATATCGACGCCATAGCGGCGAGTTTCCCGTTCCATGAATTGCTCGATGGCGATAAATTGCCGGGTCGTCAGGGTGCCAATGTAGTCTTCGGTTGCCTGTCGCTTGTCTGCGTCAATGGGGTAAAGCGTGACCCATAAGGGCTCTTGCCAGCTTGTCGAACGAACGCGGTTCAGGTAGCTGCCGCCGGCGACGATCAGCAAAATCGTCAGCAGGATCAGCTGGCGCAGCGAGCGGATGAAATTTCCTTGGGCCATAACGGTTGGCCGTCAGGCCAGGTAATTGAGGTGGTAATTTACGCGAACTGTATAAAAAACAGGCACAAACAATAATGTCCGTCATGTATGACGGTTCAGCCTGGGCATCGCATTGTCGAGCGGGGCCGATCCCGCGTAGCCCGGGAATGACTTACGTTAACTTGCGACGCTGACTTTCGAGGCCTGTTGTCCTTTCGGACCTGTTTCAACCTCGTAGTTGACAGTCTGTCCCTCGATTAGTTTGTTGTCGGCGACGCCTTCAATCGCCGAGCAGTGGACGAAGATGTCGTCGCCCCCCTCGGCAGGCACGATGAAGCCGTAGCCCTTGGACTCGTTAAACCATTTGACGGTACCAGTCGCCATACTCATATTCCCTCTTGGTATTTTGTTGTTTGATCACATGACGGGTCGTGCATGTGGTACAAACATTCTTCAGTGTCTTCGAGCACAGGGCTCTCGGAACACTTCTAAGATACGGTCCCGTGAGAAATATGCAAGCGTCCTAAGGGCATATGTAACCTGCTGTAATATATGATAATTATAGGGGCGCCTATTTCCATGTGAAGCCAGGGCCTTTGTGCCCGGCGTTCCGGTTCCGAAAGGACAGGAGGTAAATTGGATCCGCTCTGGCTATTGATCGCGCTGTTGTTCGGTTTCACCGCTCAGCAATTCCGCCTGCCGCCGCTCATCGGATTTCTGGCAGCCGGATTTGTCCTGCACGCTTTCGGTGAGCACGGCAGCGATTTGCTCGATACCGTGGCCCATCTCGGTATTACCCTGTTGCTGTTCACGATCGGTCTGAAGCTGAGACTCAGGGAACTCATGGCGCCCGAAGTCTGGGGTACGGCAACGCTTCACATGTTGCTGATAACCCTGTCGGCAGGTGGGGTGCTCTTGCTGCTGGGTTTTTCCGGATTGACAATGTTTCTGGATCTTGAGCCGGGGGCGGCGTTGATCACGGGTTTTGCGCTGAGCTTCAGCAGCACGGTTTTTGCCGTAAAGATTCTCGAGGAACGCGGTGAAATGAAAACGCGACACGGTCAGGTCGTGGTCGGGATATTGATTATTCAGGACCTGATAGCCGTCGTATTTTTGATGGCGGCAAATCAGGCGCTGCCGTCAATCTGGGCAGTCGCCCTTCTGTCCCTCCCGTTGTTCCGTCCCGTTTTCAATTTTGCAATTGAACGCAGCGGCTATGGCGAAGTGCTGATTTTATTCGGATTTGCGGTGGCGATTGCCGGCAGCGAGATATTCGGCGCTGTGGGCATGAAGGACGATCTCGGCGCACTGGTGCTGGGCGTCTTGCTGAGTCCGCACCCGAAGTCGGCCGAGTTGAGCCGCTCGCTAATGAGTTTCAAGGATCTGTTCCTGGTCGGATTCTTTTTATCGATCGGGATGAACGGACTGCCTGCACCGTCCGCCGTGCTGGCGATCGTTATCCTTGTCGCTGTCTTGTTGCCGTTCAAGATGCTTTTGTATGCATGGTTGATGACCCGTTTTCGGTTGCGCATTCGTACGGCAGTTCTTTCAATGCTGGGCCTGGCCAGTTTCAGCGAGTTCGGGTTGATTGTGGCCGCCGAGGGAACGAAAGCCGGCTGGCTCGGAAACGAATGGCTGGTCAATATTGCCATCGCGCTTGCCGTAAGTTTTGTCATTGCCGCCTTGCTGAATGCACGGGCACACGAACTCTATGCGCGTGTGGCGGATATCCTCGGACGTTTCGAGGCACCGGTCTGTCTTCCCGGAGACGAGGCGGCGGGCAGCGGCACAGCGAGGGTGCTCATCGTCGGTATGGGCCGGGTCGGACGCGGCGCATATGAAGCGATGTCCGAGCAATACGGCGAAGACGTGCTCGGAGTCGATGTGGACCGGGTAAAGACAACCGAACTCGCCGGCCAGGGATTCAACGTCATCACCGGTGACGCGGAGGAATTCGAGTTCTGGCAGCGCATGACATCCGGCAGGATCGAGTTGATCATGCTCGCGCTGCCGACGCATCAGGATACAATACTGGCAGTGAAATTGCTCAAACAGGCCGGGTACAGGGGGTTTATCGGGGCCGTTGCCAAGCACGAGGACGAGAGGGCGGCGCTGGAAGCGGCCGGTATTCATGCAACGTTCAATTACTATGCACAAGTCGGCAAGGGTTTTGCCGATCACGTGAGTCAGATGGCAACGAATTGGCGGGCCGGCCAGGCCGCGGGTTGACGATCACGGCGCGAGACGCGCGATATCCCATCCGGAAGCGCCGAATGTATACATGAATCGATCGTGAAGGCGATTCTCGCGACCTTGCCAGAATTCGATGCGGGAGGGAATTACACGATACCCGCCCCAGAAAGACGGCAATGGAATCCGGCCGCTGGAGAATTTCTGCTTCATTTCGGCAAATTTATTTTCGAGTATGGCACGCGACGAGATGATGCTGCTCTGCTTCGAGACCCATGCGCCGATCTGGCTGTCGCGTGGCCGGCGCATGAAATAGCGCAGGTTGTCGGCTGTCGGAATGCGTTCGGTGCGTCCCTGGATTTTGACCTGGCGGTGAAGTTCGTGCCAGTAGAACAGCAGTGCGACACGATCATTCCGGCTGATTTCATTCGCCTTGCGACTGTCCAGGTTGGTGTAGAAAATGAAGCCGTCCTCGCCGTAATACTTCAGCAATACGGTTCTGATGGAAGGCTGTCCGTTAGCCGCAACCGTCGCGATACTCATGGCATTCGGGTCCATCGCTTCGGCCTGCAGCGCTTCATTGAACCAGTGGTCGAACTGGGCAAAGGGGTTCGCAACGAGATCCGTCCGATGTAACGGCCTGGTTCTGTATTCACGCCGCAGGTCTGCGATGTCCTTGCTTATTTTCACGCCGGGGATCCATGAATGGTCGATCGGTGCATAGCCTAGTCGCTTTGGCCTGACTTGCAAGTGGAGGGCGGTAAAGATTCAGAGATATGGCATGAATAACCATGCGATCGAATCGCGGAAACGTATGGGATAGCTGCGGTCATCGACTTCCTGCAGCGTAACCCGCCGTGAACGGTCGATAATCTCATTGCAGTGGTTTGTCAGTTGCCGGGCAAAGTCCTTATCGAGGACTTCGACGGCTATCTCGAAGTTCAACCGCAGACTGCGCGGGTCTAAATTGGCCGATCCAATTTGTACATACTGATTATCGATAACCAGCAGTTTCGAATGGACAAAGGGCGGCGGTTGGTAGTAGACGCTGACGTCCCATTTCAGAACCTCCCAGAGCAGGTTGCGTGTTGCCCAGTCCACATAGCGCAGGTTGCTTTTCGCCGGCAGTATGATATCGACGAGCACGCCGCGCAGTGCCGCGGATTTGATGGCCGCGATCAGCTCCGTGGTAGGCAGAAAATACGGCGTCATGATCCGTACGGATCGCCGGGCGGCAGAGATCGAAGCCTGAATCACGAGGGCAAGTTTCCCGAGATCGTCGTCGGGCCCGTCCGTGATGACCCGGCAAGCCGCCGGCCCTGTCGCATCGACAGGGGTTTCTGCGGTCGAAGCCGGAACGTGCTGACCGGTTGCAAAGTGCCAGTCTTCGGCGAAAGCCAGTTCGAGCTGGGCGACCACCGGGCCTGTCAGCCGGAAATGTGTATCGACGACAGGCGTTCTGCCGCGCTGGTCGGGGATATGCTGGTCACCGATGTTCATGCCGCCGGTAAACCCTGTTTTGCCGTCTACGATGAGCAACTTGCGATGATTGCGCAGGTTCATGTGCAGTGATGGCGGGATCGGGCGTAGCGGGATGAAACGGGCATGATGGACCCCGGCCCGTGCCAGCAGCCCGGATACGTGGGGCAGTGAATATAATTCGCCGACGCCATCGACCAGTACGCGGACATCGACGCCGCGTTCGGCGGCGTCGTGCAGAACCTCGACGAATTGCTTTCCGGTTTTATCGGTGCGGAAAATATAGCTCGCCAGGTAGATGCGCCGTTCGGCATGACGGATCGCGTTCAGCATTCCGGCATAAGCGTCTTGTCCGCCGAAGTATGTGTCGATCCGGTTGCCGCCGACCATGGGTCGATGCGCGACACGGTCGGCAATGCGAATGAACGGGCTGCTTGCCGCAGACGATTCGGGTTCGATTCGTTGTCCGGGTATCGCCGGAGTCCGGGCCGGAAAACGCCCCGCCCGGTTGGCATGCCGTCCGACCCGGTTGATGCCGAACAGAACGTATATCAACGGGCCGACATAAGGCATCAATAAACAGACGGTCAGCCAGCCCAGTGCCGAGCGGGGTTCGCGTTTGTACAACAATGCGTGACCGGCCGCCCAGATGGCGAAAATGCCCCAGGCGGTGGCCCCGATCGCGATCAATGGTTGCAGCCAGTTATTCACTGTGGTCGATTGTGCCAGCGTCAGGTTCCTTGCGACAGGCTGTCGATATATGATCGACAGTTCAGGCGCCGATTCAGAAGACCAATTCAGTGCGCCAACAGGGAGAGGCCCGTATGCGTTTGTTCACTCCATTGACCGTGTTGTCCGGTCTGCTCGCAGTCGTGAGCGGTTGCGGTGGTCCTGCCGAACAGGCTGCGCCGCCGCCATTGCCGGTGAAGGTCGTTCGGGCCGAAATACGCGACGTTCCGTTGACGATCGAAATGGTCGGCAGCACTCGCGGTACGCAGGATGTGCCGATTCGTGCGCGCGTCGAGGGCTTCCTGGAGACGATGAATTTCAAGGAAGGACGTTTCGTCAGGAAAGGCGATTTGCTCTACACGATCGATCCGCAGCCCTTTCAGGCCAAACTCGTCGAGGCACAGAGCAAACTTGCATCGGCGCAGACGATGCTGGCCAAGGCCGAAGCGGACCTGAACCGCATTCGCCCGCTGGCCGAGATGAAGGCCGTCAGCGCGCAGGATCTCGATGCGGCGGTGGCCCAGGAATCTGCGGCCCGGGCCGGCGTGCGGGCTGCCGGGGCCGGCGTCGACCTGGCCAGGATCAACCTCAGTTACACGCGTATCATCGCGCCGATTGACGGCCTGATTGGCCTGACGCGGGCCAAGCCCGGCGAGTTTGTCGGTCGCGAGCCCAACCCTGTCGTATTAAACGTGTTATCGGACATCGATCCGATCCGCGTGCGATTCTCGATCTCCGAGCGCGAATATCTGATCCTCGCACGGACGTATCTCAAGACGGCGGGTCGACGCGATACCCCGAAGGACGAGAACGACCACCAGGGACGGCTGGAGGAGCGTCACGACGATCTCGTGCTGATCCTGGCCGACGGCAGCCGGCACAAATATACCGGTTCGGTCGTCGCCGCATCCCAGTCCATCGATGTCTCGACCGGAACTTACACGGTCGAGGCATCGTTCCCGAACCCGGATAACCTGCTGCTTCCCGGCCAGTTTGCCCGGGTTCGGGCACCCTACCAGACGCTTAAAGACGTCGTGACCGTGCCGCGCAAGGCCATCGTCGAGTTACAGGGGCGTTATCGCGTCTACGTGGTCAATGATGCCAACGTGGTCGAGTTGCGCGAGGTCGAGCTCGGCCCGGTCAAGGATCTGGATGTCGTGATCGAATCCGGACTCGAGGGCGGCGAGTCAGTCATCGTCGAAGGGCTTCAAAAAGTGCGGCCGGGCATGACGGTTGCGCCGGGCGAGGCGCTGCCACCGGCCGATGCCGGGCCGATGAACGAAACCTGATGGCTGCGTTCTTTATCCGCCGGCCGATCGTCGCGATGGTGATCGCGATCATCATCGTGATCGTCGGTGTAACGTCGATGCAGTCCCTGCCGGTAGCCCAGTACCCGGACATCACGCCGCCCGAAGTGCAGATAGCGGCCACGTACACGGGTGCGAATGCCGAAGTTGTCGAGCAGTCGGTGGCGACGCCGCTGGAGCAAAAGGTCAACGGCGTCGAGAATATGCTGTACATGAAATCCGTCAACTCGAATGACGGGTCGATGCGCCTGACCGTGTCCTTCGAGGTCGGCTCCGATCTCGACATGTCGAATGTGCTGACGCAGAACCGCGTATCCGAGGCACAGGCCAGCATTCCCGAGGAGGTCAAACGGCTCGGCGTCACGGTCAAGAAGCAACTGTCTTTTCCGTTATTGCTGGTGTCGCTGTATTCGCCGAACGGCACCTACGATCAGAACTTCCTGAGCAATTACCTGACGATCAACATCCTCGATGCCGTGGCCCGGATTCGTGGTGTCGGTCAGGCCGACGTACTCGGCGGCAGCGAATACGCCATGCGCGTCTGGGTGAAACCTGACCAGCTCGCCAAGCTCGGCCTGACGGTGCCCGATATCACGCGCGCGATCAAGGAGCAGAACGTCATCGCGCCGGCCGGGCAGATCGGCGGTCCGCCGGCCGTGCCGGGTACCGAGTTTACTTACACGGTACGGACCCGGGGCCGGCTGAGTACAGCCGAGGAATTCGGCAATGTGATCATTCGCTCGAATCCGGATGGCACGCAGGTGCGGGTCAAGGATGTGGCGCGCGTGGAGCTCGGGACGCAGAACTACAGCGCCATTACCCGTCTCAACGGCAGACCGTGCGCGGTGCTGTCCGTCTACCAGCTGCCCGGCGCCAACGGTATCGAAGTCGCCGAAGCCGTGAAATCCGCCATGGAGCAGGCGAGCCGGGATTTTCCGGACGATCTGGAATTTCTCGTCTCGCTCGATACGACACGGGCCGTCGAGGAAGGTATCGACGAGATCATCACGACGCTGTTCCAGGCCGTCGGACTCGTGATTCTCGTGGTCTTTATTTTTCTGCAGAATGCCCGCGCGACACTGATCCCGAGTCTGGCCGTGCCGGTGTCACTGATCGGTACCTTCATGGTCTTCCCGTTGCTCGGCTTCTCGATCAATACGCTATCGTTGCTGGGCCTGGTGCTGGCGATCGGTATTGTTGTCGACGATGCCATCGTCGTTGTCGAAGCCGTCACGGCAAAAATGGAACAGGGACTGCCGCCGCGCGAGGCGACACTCGAAGCCATGAAAGAAGTCTCCGGTCCAATCGTTGCAACCTCGCTGTCATTGATCGCCGTGTTCGTGCCGGTCGCGGCGATGGGCGGGATTACCGGGCGCTTGTACCAGCAGTTCGCGATCACGATTGCCATTTCCGTTGCCATTTCCTCGATCAATGCGCTGACGTTGAGCCCGGCACTCAGTGCGATGTTGCTGAAACCGCCGGCGGAGCGAAAGAAAAGTATCCTGCAGCCGTTTTACGATCGCTTCAATGCCGTTTTCGAACGCACGACGGGCGGATACATGAAGATCGCCGACTTCTTTACGCGCCGCCTGGCCATCAGCCTGGGCTGCCTGATTGCCATTGCCGTTATCATGAGCGGTTTGTTCGAGATCGTGCCCGACGGCTTCGTACCCGAAGAAGACGAAGGCTATTTTCTGGTCAATGTGCAGCTCCCGGACGCGGCGTCGCTGGAGCGGACTGACCGGGTCACAAAACAGATCGAGCAGATACTCGGGGGAATAAACGGTATTGCATCGATTACGAGTGTCGGCGGATACAGCCTGCTGACTTCATCCCTGGCCTCGAATACCGCATTTTTCTTCGTGTCACTCGAACCGTGGGCGGAACGCGGCAGTGCAGACGAGCACGTCAAGTCGATCATTCAGACGCTGAACCGGCAACTCGCATTCGAAGTTCCCCGGGCCATGGCATTCGCGTTCGGTCCGCCGGCCATTCCGGGTCTGGGTACCGGTTCGGGTTTTAGCATGATGCTTCAGGACCGCGGCGGCAACAGTCCGTCGTACCTGGCTGAGCAGACACAGCGCTTCATCGAGGCGGCCGGCCGGCGGCCGGAGATCGGAGGTATTATTTCGACATTTCGCGCGAATGCACCGCAGATTTTTGCGGATATCGATACAGACCAGGTACTCAAGCTCGGGATATCGCCGGACGATGTCAACACCACGCTCGGTTCATTTCTGGGTGGCGCCTATGTCAATGATTTCAACCGCTTCGGGCGCCTGTACAAGGTGTACGTGCAGGCCGAACCGGAATACCGACAATCGGCGACGGACGTTCGCTATTTCTATGTACGCGGAAAAGACGCGCAGATGGTGCCATTGAATTCGGTCGTCAACGTATCGCGGACCAACGGTCCTGAATATACCAACCGGTTTAACCTGTTCCGTGCCGCCGAGCTGACCGGTTCGCCGGCGAAGGATTACAGTTCCGACCAGGCACTCGACGCGCTCGAGGAAGTGGCCCGGCAGGTTTTACCGACTGACATGACCTACGCATGGAAAGCGATGTCTTACCAGGAACGTGCGGCGGCGGGTTCCGGCGGACAGGTCTTTCTCCTCGCGCTGCTGTTCGTGTTCCTGATCCTGGCGGCGCAATACGAGAGTTGGTCATTGCCATTCAGCGTCCTGCTCGGTACGCCGATCGCCGTGTTCGGCGCCATGCTCGGGCTGTGGCTGGCCGGCCTGTTTCTGCCCGGTTACCAGAATAATGTCTTCGCGCAAATCGGCCTCGTCATGCTGATCGGCATGGCCGCGAAAAATGCCATCCTGATCGTCGAGTTCGCAAAGATGAAAACCGATGAGGGCATGGCGCCGCTCGAAGCGGCGCTGGCGGCGGCCCGTGATCGCTTCCGCCCGATCCTGATGACGGCATTTTCATTCATCCTCGGCGTCTTGCCGCTGCTCGTGGCCTCCGGGGCCGGTGCAGAGGCGCGCAAGGTCATGGGCATGACGGTATTTTCCGGCATGCTCGCGGCCACGGTCATCGGTGTTTTGCTCGTGCCGGCGTTGTACGTTTTTATCGAGACGCTGGGCCGCAAGGATAAATCGGCATGAGGCCCGTCCCCGTCATGCGGCGGTCAATACGGATCTGTGTCCTGATCGCCGTGCTGACCGCAGCCGGCGGTTGCGCGCTGGGACCGGATTACGCGCGGCCGGACCTCGACAGTCCGGATGCTTACAGGCAGCCGAGCCCGGCCGGCGAGTCGATTGCGAACCTGGGCTGGTGGCAGCAGTATCAGGATCCGCAGTTGCGTGCCCTGATTGAACTGGCGCTGTCGGAAAACAGGGATCTTGCCCGTGCCGTCGCGCACATCGAGGAGGCACGGGCCCGTTATGGCTTCGTGCGCGCCGACCAGTTCCCGCGGCTCGATGGCCGGGCGGGGGCCGGCCGGGGGAATCAGGCCACTCAGGCGACGGGTATACAGGACCAGTATGTCGTTGCCGGCGATGTTTCCTGGGAAGTCGACCTGTTCGGCAAATTGCGGCGCTCGACGCAAGCTGCGCGGGCCGAACTGCTTGCCACTGAAGAGGCCCGACGCGCCGTTACGATTACGCTGGTCGCCGATGTGGCCTCGGCATACTTATTGTTACGCGACCTCGATACGCGTTACGAGATTGCCCGACGCACGCTCGAAACCCGCAAGGCTTCGACGAATATCGTGATGGCGAGGTTCGACAAAGGCATTGTGCCGCTGATCGATGTAAACCAGGCGCAGATCGAGCAAGCCGATGCAGCGGCGCAACTGGCTTCCTTCGAACGTGACGTGATCCGGACGGAGAACCTGCTCAACGTGCTGGTCGGGCGCAATCCGGGGCCGATTCTGCGTCAACGCCATGCCCCGCTGCGTCTGTCGCCACCGCAGGTTCCGGCCGGTCTGCCGTCCGAGCTGCTGGAACGGCGTCCCGATGTGCGTCAGGCGGAGCAATTACTGGCCGCGCAGACGGCGCGGATCGGCGTTGCCGAGGCCCTGCGCTGGCCGTCCCTGAGCCTGACCGCATCACTGGGGCTGGCGAGTACGGACCTGTCGGACCTGCTGGACAGTGATGCGAAGATCTGGAATCTCGGTGGCAACCTGTTCTCGCCTATTTTCAATAGTGGCCAGAACAAGCGTCGTGTCGAAGTGGAGAAAGCGCGGACCAAACAACTGCTGAATGCCTACGAGCAGACCGTACTGCAGGCCTTTCGCGAGGTCGAGGATGCATTGACCGATATACGCACGTTGTATGACGAGGCGCAGGCGCGCCACAGGCAGGTTAAGGCCGCGCGCAGCGGCGCAAAATTGTCCCGGGCGCGTTACGATGGCGGCGTGACCAGTTATCTGGAAGTGCTCGAATCGGAGCGGTCATTGTTTCGCGCCGAACTGGCCGAGTCTGCGGTTCGCCGCGCACAGCTGGTCGGTGTCGTTTCACTCTATAAGGCGCTCGGCGGCGGCTGGCAGACGGAAAAGTAACGGGTGGTTCGTCAGCGGTTGATGATCAGGCAATTTTGCCCGAGTTTCTTCAGTTCGGTGCAAGCCTTGCGCGCTTCGGCGCCGGACATCGGTACGCTTTTGAGCAGAAACATCCGGCTGGTGTGGTTCTCTACCGGGGTTTCGATGCGCACGGGACCGAGCAGTATTTCAGGTGCCAGCGCCACGAGTCGCCGAACCTCGCGTTCTGCGGCGGCAGCGGTTCTGAAAGCCGCCAGTTGCAGACGGAACCGGCCGGGCCGTTCTTTCGGCCGGGTCAAAGCCTCGGCTTCCTCGAGAGCCGTGAGCATCGAACCGGCTTCGGCTTTTTGGGGAGCATCCGGGTATTCCGCGAGGAAGGCCTTGAGCGCTTTTTTGTCACCACTGGCACGAATTCTTTCCCAGCGCTCATCGCGCTGAATTTCCCGCGCACGTGCCCGCGCTGCCGGCGCGAATTCGCTGTCCGTGTACTTGTCTATAAATGACTGGTAGGCGGTGAGAGAGTCCTTGAACTGGGCACGTTCCCAGGCGCGAATCACCTTCAGTTGATCGATGCGTTTGCGCGCCTGTTCGGCGTATTTACTGTTCGGATGTTTGGCCAGGAACTCGAGATAGGCATTTTGGCTGTCGTCGCGGGCGGCAAGATTCCAGTCTTTTTCCGAGTTTGCGCATGACACGAGCAGCCAGACGGCGCAAAAAACGGCGCCTGGCAATGACATTCGTTTGCCCGTATTCATGTTCGCACGTGCCGGTCCAGCGGGAAGATCAGCCGGACGCACAATCCGGGTGCATTGTCGTCGAGCTCGAGTCGCGCACCGTGACGTTTCACGATGGCCCGTACCAGGCTGAGTCCGAGACCGGCGCCGGGCTTGGAACGGCTCTCGTCCAGGCGGAAGAAACGCTGCAGCACGCGTCTGCGCATATCCACCGGGATGCCCGGCCCCGAGTCAGCCACGGACAACACGACGTGCCCCGGGTTGCGCCGCAGGCTGATTGACACTTTCCCGCCCGCCGGTGTGTATTTGATGGCATTGTCGAGCAGATTCGTAATGGCCTGAAACAGCAGGTTGCGGTCACCGCGAATTTCTACCTTGCCGGGCGCATCGCAGCTCAGGCTGATTGTTTCTTCGTCCGCCAGCGCCTTGTATAACTCATAGCCGTCGCGCACGCACTGGCTCAGATCCACCGGGTTTAATTTCGCCTCATACGTTCCCGATTCGATGCGCGTGATACTGAGCAAGGAGGCGAATGTTGCCAGCAGGCCTTCGGCATCCTCGATACAGGCATCGATCTCCTCGGTTACGGTCGAGTCGGCGTCCTGGCGCAGGTCTTCGAGTCGGTTGCGCAGGCGCGTCAGCGGTGTCCGCAGATCATGGGCGACGTTGTCGGAAATATGCTGAATATTGTTCATCAGCGATTCGATCTGGTCCATCATCGCATTCAGATTCTTCGCCAGTTCATCGAACTCGTCGCCGCTGCCGGTCGTGACGATCCGTTGCGTCAGATCGCCATCCCTGATGTGCCTGCTCGTGGAGTTGAATTGACCGACCCGCTGCAATACGTCGTTGCTCATCATCATGCCACCGGCCAGGGCCAGCGCCAGCGTGATCGCCAGCCCCCAGAACAGCGTCCGGTCGAACAGGCGCTTGAGTTGCGTCAGAGCCCGTACTTTGCGTCCGACGATCAGACGCAGGTTTGGTTGGGGCACGAAAACCCGTGCCCTGACGGCGACGCTGTCACTGCTCTCTTCTCCAAGTTCGAACGACACCCATCCGTCCGCCTCCGATGTCAGGGCGGGCCACCTGTCGATGTTGCCGATGAGCGGTTTCAGATCGGCATCGGCCAGCAGATAAACGGCATCGCTGTTGGGATTGGCGCTTATGCGCATGGCGATGACGCGGGCCAGTCCCTGCGGACCGCGCTGGGCAAATTGTTCGTTGAAAGCGGCGACATCGGCCTGGATCGCTGCGTTCGATTCCTGTTCGACATAACCTGTGGCGGACCAGTTGATGAATACGAACAGGATCGTGACGGACACGAAAAACAATATCATGTACCTGAGCGTCAGCAGGAACGTGGTTGTGCGTAGCTGATCAGCCAGTCGCATCAATCTTGTATCCTGCCCCGCGCACCGTGTGTATCAGCGGTGTATTGAAATCCTTGTCTATTTTTGCCCGCAATCGACTGATATGCACGTCGATGACGTTGGTCTGTGGATCGAAATGATAGTCCCAGACATTTTCCAGCAGCATGGTCCGCGTGACAACCTGCCCCTTGTGTCGCAGCAGGTATTCGAGCAACTGGAAGTCACGGGGTTGTAATGCAATGATCCGGTCGCCGCGCCGTACTTCCCGGGAGAGCAAGTCCATGTGCAGGTCCCCCAGGCTCAGAGTCGTTTCCGTTTCGGTCTGGCCGCGTGAACGACGCGACAGCGCCACGATGCGTGCCTCCAGTTCGCTGAAGGCAAACGGCTTGACCAGGTAATCATCGCCGCCGGCCTGCAGGCCCTTGACCCGGTCATCGACCTGGCCCAGGGCGCTGAGAATCAGGACCGGTGTATTGTTGTCGGATGCGCGCAGTGTCCGGGTAATGGAAAGACCGTCGACGCCCGGGAGCATGCGGTCGACGACCAATATATCGTAGGACTCGGTCGTGGCCATGAACAGGCCGTCTTTGCCGTTATCGGCGTGGTCGACGGTGTTCCCGGCCTCTTTCAGGCCCCTGACAATAAAATCAGTGACACTGCTGTCGTCTTCGATTAATAGTATGCGCATGGAGATTTCAGGTGATTTTGTTAAATATCAACGGCTGTTCTATGTGGCAATATGGAGGTGATTTATCTAAATGAATGTATTAAAGGTATTATTTCCGGTCTGGCAACATTACAAAGAGTTAATGTCCCGGAAACAGGCCGGTTACACAGGTCTCTCTATACTCTTTTCCATCGATTGCAATATAGCCTATGCAGTTGGACCAGTCAGGTCGGCGTGGTTCCCCCTTAGCCACATCGACAGGCCCAGAGAAATAGAAGTTTGTGTCGCGGTTGTAAAGATTTGCTAACCTCCAAGCAATAGAGACAGAAGCCCGGTTTAGTCAACCGGGCTTTTTTTTTGCCCGCAATTGTCTATTCCGGGTAATACTCTATTCTACATTTGTATGACCCCAGTTCTTTCATTGTCTGCCCTGGCAGTGTCCATGGCATTGCCGGCCTGTGCCCTGGCCGGCGTGGTCATTACCGGCGTGGACGGCGAGTTGCGCGACAATGTCGCTGCGCATTTGCAGATCGACGACGAAACATGCGACGCGCCGGACTGGCGTGTGCGGCGATTTTATCGGCAGGCCGATCAGGAAATACGCGATGCGATCGAGGCGTACGGATATTACTCGGCAACCGTCAAAAAGTCCCTGCACTTCGGCGCCGATTGCTGGACGGTTGCGCTGGATATCGATCCGGGCCAGCCGGTACGCCTGCGGTCCGTGGAAATCCGCATCGCGGGTCCCGGCGGCAGCCGGCCTGAATTCGAGGCGCTGCACGACCATGTACCGCTGGTCAGCGGCAGGGTGTTGAATCATGCTGACTATGAGAAATTCAAACGCCGGTTCATCGATACCGCCGAACGATTCGGCTATTTCGATGCCCGTTTCATCACTAGCCGGATCGATGTTTATCCCGGGGAGCAGGCAGCCGATATCGTGCTGAACTTCGACACGGGACAGCGTTACCGGTTCGGAGCGGTAACCTTCGATCAGGACGTGATCAGCGCCGGACTGGCCGAACGTTTCATCGATTTCCGTCCCGGGCAGGACTACGATGCCGCGCGTATTCGCAAGCTATACGAGGCATTGCTCAAGACCGGCTATTTCTCGGCTGTCGATATTCGCAAGACGTTGCGAGAGATGCCGGATCGCGTCGTGGATATCTCGATTCGCCTGGCTGCGGCCAGGCTTCGTTCTTACACGGCAGGCATCGGCTTCGGTACCGATTCCGGTCCGAAAGTGCGCGCCGGTTATATCAACCGGCGACGGAATGCGAAGGGGCACCAGGTTGAGGTCAATGCAAATTACTCTCCGGTAATCTCCGAGATCGGCGCCAGTTACCGATTGCCCCTTAATGATCCGCGACGGCAATGGCTGAATATCGATATTGGTTACAAACACGAATCCCCCGATACCAGCAACAGCGATCTCTATAAGGTGGGTTTGAAACGGTTTCGGCGACAGAGTGAACACTGGTTACGAACCCTGTTTGTCGATTATTCATTCGAAGATTATGTGGTTGGTTCCGATGAGGGGCGCAGCAGCCTGCTGACACCCGGGATCAGCTGGAAGCGATCGGTGATCGGTGGATCTGCGCGGCCGATTCGTGGCCACAGCGTGAATTTGCAGGCTACGGCAGCCGCAGATTTCCTGTTATCCGATACGTCCTTTATGCAGTTTCATGCCCAGGGCAAGTTCATCCGGCCGTTGTGGAAAAAAGCCCGCATCCTCGGTCGTATCGAGCTTGGCGCGACACTCAAAGACAAACTCTCTGCCTTGCCGGCATCGGTTCGCTTCTTTGCCGGTGGCGATGTCAGTGTGCGCGGCTATGATTACAAGTCGCTGGGACCGAAAGACGCACAGGGTAACGTGGTTGGTGGTGGCTCGCTGGTCGTCGGTAGCCTCGAACTGGATCAACTGGTCCGACCCGGCTGGTCGGCTGCCGTGTTTGTCGATGCCGGTAACGCATTCGATGAATTCTGGAAGAAGAGCCTGGCCGTCGGTGTCGGCGCCGGGATTCGCTGGTATTCACCGCTGGGTCCGATCCGGTTCGACGTCGCTTTCCCGTTACAGGACAGCGCGCCGGATACGTATCGCATACACATCACGCTGGGACCGGACTTGTGATCCGGTTGCTGCGCAGCCTGTCGATCGGCGTCATCGTAACGGCCATGGTCGTGTCCGGTGCCTGCTGGTTATTGCTGGGTACGCAACCAGGCGGCCGGTGGCTTGTTGCGCAAGGGCTCGGATTCGTGCCCGGCGCATGGGTGGTCCGGGGGCAGCGCGGTACGGTGTTCAGCGGACTCTCGGCGCGGCGGGTTGTCTACCGCGATGAATCATTACATGTCGAACTCACCGATGTTCGCATCGATGTTCAATTGGTCGGCTTGTTACGCAAGCAAATCCTGATCAGGCACGCGACGGCTGCGGCCTTGGAGACGGGCGATCTGACTTTGACCGGTATCGGCCTGGCCGGTTCTGTCGGCCTGCGCGATGATTTTCCGTTGGCTGTCCATCTGGACTGGACCGGGCCGGACGGGCGGATTGGCGGGACAGGAGATTTTTCCGGAACCCTGGAGGAACTGGCCTTTACTCATCGTCTCACACAGCCCGTACCGGTCGAGGTGTCCGGTACGGTACGCTCCGTGCTTACGCAACCGTCGATCGACGTGACGGCACACTTTGCAGCCTGGCCGCTGACTGTCGATGACCGGCAAATCGTCCTCCGGGACGGTCACGCCCGATTGACCGGAACAGCAGATACGCTGATCCTCGAACAAGCCGGGGTAACGGCGCTTGGCGGACAAATTTCGGCGACGGGTTCTGCCCGGTTGCACGATGGGGCCACGACGGCATCGATAACGATCGCCGGTGCCAACCTGGATCCGGCGATGTTACGAGCCGGACTGGACGGACAGCTCGATTTTTCGGCACGCCTCGAAATGGGTTCGACTGCGACGGTCAATATGACGCTCGACAGCCTGTCTGGCGAGTTTCTGGCACAGCCGGTCGACGGTGCCGGTACGCTGCGCCTGCAAGACGGACGGGTCGAACGTGCCGAAATGACAGTGAGCTCCGGACCCAACCGGCTCGAGCTGTCGGGCGGCCTGATGCCGGAGTTTGCCGGCCAGTTCAGATTCTCCGCTCCCGAGCTTTCTGCGTTGTGGCCGGGACTGGACGGCACGCTCGAAGGACACGGACAATTCGGCGGTACGCCGGAGTCGCCGACGGTGAACGTGCAGGCAGATGGCAAGCGGGTGCAGGTCGGTGGGTTCAGCCTCGATCGTATCTCGCTGCATGGCCGTGTCGCTGCCGATGGCGGGTTGGATTGGAGCGCACAGGTCGCGGACATCAATAGCGATGAGTTCGCTCTCGGGCATCTGCAGATGCGCGCACGAGGTTCGCTGGCCGATCATCACCTCGCGTTACGCCTGTCGGGCGGCGTGGTCGAGGCGCAGATACAGGCTCGCGGCGCGTGGCACGAAGGGCGATTGCAGGA
>Ga0114931_10001301_pt1 | contig 31856 bp, 26 predicted proteins | sample 2SBtaG_FD_89579 | JGI IMG/M metagenome (GOLD analysis project Ga0114931, IMG submission 89579) | Deep subsurface microbial communities from Kolumbo volcano to uncover new lineages of life (NeLLi) - 2SBTROV14_V59a metaG | ecosystem: Environmental > Aquatic > Marine > Volcanic | place: Kolumbo...
CCTTTAGTATCCCTACTATCTGTGATTCGCTGAATCGTGACTTCTTCATTTAAACCTCCTGACTACCTTATTTTGCCAGAAAGTTCTACTTATTGCTTGTCTACCTTTTTGGGGAAGATTACAAAAGCATCTAGATATCAAGCAAGTACTACTTAAATAATAGTCAATTAAGAAACCTCTCTTACATAATATAGGTCAAAATCTTACTTTCTTCCAACGAGGTTCTATTACAAAACCTGTTTACTAAAACAGAGTATAGATAAAAGGAGCTACTGCAGAGTTCTGAGCGAATACGATTAGAAATCCGAACAGCAGTAAAATGAGAAGCATAGGAGTAATCCACCACCACTTATTCTGAATAAAATATTGAATAAGCTCACCGACTATACCCATTCTGTTGGTGATTCCCTTTAGAAACGACATAATTTATAGTTCCTCCCACATGTATAATTGATAAAACCAATCAATTTTTAAGTGTACTCTTATCGACTATATAATTGCCTATTACGAGTAAATCCATACCGCATGTGTTAAAGGTATTGAAAGCCTCGGCAGGCGTGTTCACTATTGGCTCGCCCTTTAAATTAAAAAAAGTGTTTAACACTACGGGCACTTCTGTGGCCTCGCCCATGGATTCTATAAGCTTGTAGTACTTGGGGTTTAAAACTTTTAGGGGCTGTACAAGGTAATCAACCCATATATTGTTTAACCCACTGTTTTAATTGATTTAATTGCGTTTTTGGATTGGGGTTATTAAATCTCCATTCACACTCCTTCAAAAACAGCGGAAAATGCTTTCGGGGAATGCCATTAAATCTGCGCATGTGCCGCTTGGCTTGGTTCCAAAAGTTCTCGATCCCGTTTATATGATTGTGCTTATTCGCAAACAGCTTTGTGTGATTGATCCGGTAGTGCTTGAACTCAGACACGTCCAGGACGTTATATAAATGATAAGCGTCCGTGTAGACGATGCTATCGGGAACAATCCTGTCCTGCATGATGCCCATCAATGTCTTGCCTCTTGTGTCCACAATCACCTTTGCATAAACCCTGCCGCCGCGTTTGAGCAATCCAAACACCTGAACCTTGCCGCCCACTCCGCGGCCTCGCTTGCCTTTACGAACGCCCCAAAAGTAACTCTCGTCAACTTCTATCTCGCCGCTGAACTGCGCCTCATCCCCAGTTGCACGATTGATAATCTCTAGCAGACGATGAAAATAATAGACCGCTGTTTTAAAATTAACGCCTATTAAATTTGCTGCGCATCGTGCCGTTGTACCTGATACAAAATGTTCCATCAATCGCTCCTGCTTCTCCTTACTTCGTCTGCTCTTTCGCATTACTTTACCTATAACTGATTTTAATTACCTGGTACAGCCCCATCTTTTATTACGGTCTGGAGCCTTCCGGTACCGTCTACGTGTGTGATAGCCGGGAGCTTCTCGCGCTTGTCTTCCTTTACGTTTGTAACATAGAGCATAAAGCATACGGGATACTGTTTTTCCACATCCTCCAGGTCGAAATGCTCTCCTGCCTTCTCAACCAGTACTGAGGGAGTAAATGGGCGGAAAGGCTCTCTGAATTTGATCTTGACGATGACAATATCTTTCATATCGGCGCGGCCGGGGTCGGCAATTATACTCCTGTTGCCCAGGGCGCGCGGGTCCCATTCAAAGCGTCCTTGGTGCCAGCCTACAACTTTGCCATCAAGAAGTCCTTGTGTTACCCGTTCTATTAGCTTATCGTCGTCCTCTATAAAATCGTAAGATATATCGTTTTCCTTTAGGAACTGCTCCACGTCTTCGTTTGAGTGCTCCTGACCCCAGTATGCATGCTCCATGATAAAGTGCCGGGGTTTTCCGAGCAGTGCGTGGTAGCCGTAGAGAGCTGCGCCACTACGGCCCCTCCGTCTCCGGCGGCTGGGTGAATATAAATCTCATCAAACGGAGTTTTCTTTAAAATCTTTCTGTTGGCGACGCTGTTTAACGCGTACCCGCCGGCCATGCAGAGTTAGCTCATCCCGGTCTCTCTGTACGCATAATTGGCCATCTTGTCCATTATTTGCTCGGTAACTACCTGTATGCTGGCGGCTATATCAGCGTAGTACTGGTTCTGACGCCCGATTTCCCCAAAGTTTGGGAGTTTCTCGCCGAAATACGAAGGGTAACCGCTTGAGGGTGTGAAAAAATTCAACCCTGAGTCTCTCGGCGGGCCGAATATTTTTTCGAAATTTTTGTTAAACATCTTCTCTGAAGAGTAGTGAAAGGAGAAAAGATCCATATCGAGCTCAAACCCGCCATCATCGTCCACTTCCACGGTCTCGTATACCCTGTCTACGTACTTCGTTTCTCCAAAAGGCGCCATGCCCACCATCACTTTGTATTCCCCTTCATTTACCTCAAAGCCCAAAAAGGCGGTAAAAGCGCTGTATAGAAACCCCAGGGAATGGGGAAAGTTAATTTCTTTAATTAGCTTGATATCCGTCCCCTTTCCTACTCCGAGCGCGGCCGTTGTCCATTCACCCACCCCGTCAACGGTGAGTATGGCAGATTCATCGAATGGGGAGGAGTAAAAGCTGCTCGACGCATGAGAGAGATGGTGCTCGCTGAAGAGAATCTTTTCGGGAGAAATGCCGAGCTTATTCTTGAGAAGGTGCTTTACCCAGAGCTTGTCTCCGAGCCACGTAACTATCGCCTCCCGGAAGAGTTTCATCGATCTGGGGAACGTCTGCATAGTGCAGAGCAGAAGCCTCTCGAACTTAACGAAAGGTTTTTCAAAAAACATAACATAGTCCACATTCTGAGCTTCTATACCCTCGGTCGCAAGACAAAAATCTATAGCCTTCTCTGGGAATTCAAAGTCGTGCTTGATGCGCGTGAAGCGCTCTTCTTCAGTTGCTGCGAGGAGAACGCCATCCTTAAGCAATGCTGCCGAGGCGTCGTGGAAATAACAAGATATACCTAGTATGTACAAGATTAATTTACAGTTTTATCTTATGCCGCACACGAATATATTGTTAAACCAAACTGATGACCGTCTAGTTATCGCATAATTGGGGTCTTAGAAGCTCATATAATCCTGTTGCCACTTGGAGATGACCTTTTTCATTCCAGTGTCCATCGTTTTTCCAATGATAATTTCCCCATTGTTCAGTGAAATAAGGATAAATATTCAGGTATGCTATACCCAGCTTGTCCGATATTCTTATAAAATCGTCGATGTATACTTCTTCACCTTCATAAGGAAAAGATGTCAAAAACAATTCTATGTCATCTTTTTTCATTCTCTTTAAAATAAGTTCCAGAATCTCCAAGTCCGGATGCGCAGCTTTGTTCTCAATAGCAGCCATCGGAGAAATTTGTAGTTGTTTATAAACAACTTTGAGCGGAAAATATAAAGCAAAATTGTTTTTGATAAACTCCATTATCGAACCCAGCGTTTCATTAATATATCCCTCTGAAATCTCAAAGCCATTATTGCCATACCTAACAAAGGCGTAATAATACGTTTCAAATTTTTTCGAGGGTCTGTTTATCGGACTAAGTTTGTTGTCATTTAAAATAAACACTGGTTTTCCAAATTCTCTATTAGATTGCTTTATTGTTCTATTGTCCAAGAAATCGTTACTGGTAAACATATAAATAACGTACTTAGGTTTGATGATGCTTAGCAGTCTCTCCAAGTTCCACAATGCTTGATCCGTGCCATAGCCACGCACCCCCGTATTATAAATTCGATACTCGCAACCATTTTCAAATAAGAGCTTCTCTAAAATTGCTGAATATGTTTCATTGTTGTCAACTTCAAAACCGGCAGTTACAGAGTCACCGACTACCAATATTGATTCACCTTCATTATCAAAGGTATTATCGTTTACTCTAATTCCATTCTCATCAAGTTTAATATATCCATTAAATCCCTCTTCCGGATTTGCGAAATATCCTTCTGAATTTGGAATATGAGACCAACCCAGTTGTTCGTCGTAACGAATAAACTTACTTTCAGGTGTTTTAGTTGCGATCGAAAGATTTCCAAAATAATAATATCTCAAGACAATTTCAGCAAAAAACAATGTAAAGATTAGCGAAATCATTACTAGGATCATTTTGGAAAATATCTTTCCGGATTGTGATTTAGTATTTGATCTCATGGAATACTCTAAGATTACCTTTATTCCTTTATTTACTAGTCTTGAAACATTTGTAAAAGCGGAATCAGCGACTTCCCGGAAGCAATTTATTTTCATAAATAATTACATTGGGATGCGTCCAGCCGATCGAAATGATATCCAGGTCCCCGTCATTATCAATATCCACCAGTTGAGTACCGTCATGATGTTCGTCCCCAATATGTATTATATGAGTTATCCAATTCGTCCCCCTACCGTCCACATTCTCAAAAAAGTAGGTCTTAGCCCTTGATGGTTCCTCGGTATTGTGCTCCCCGACCACTACGTCCGGGTCACCATCTCGATCTAAATCATCCACAGCGAGACTCATAGGCCCCGTTATAATCCCGATCAAATGCTCTTCCCATTCAGGAGAAGACGGTTCACCTTTTTGTTCATACCACGCGAGCTTACCCGGTTTGCTAACTGCCTCATACCCTACTACCGCATCGAGCTTGCCGTCCCGGTTTATATCGGCCAGACGGTTGCGGTCAGGGGGATCGGTTGTGTTGTTGATCGTCATCACCTCCCAAAACGAACCGTCGTTGCGAAGCCATTTGGTACCCAAAAGCAAGTCCTGATCACCATCCCAGTCTATATCTCCTGAACTCAGTGCCTCATCCTGGGAAAAATCGGATATTTTTGAGATGATCCATATACCTTCGGTAGGATTCCCCGGAACAGTCAACATTTGAATTCCCCTTCCCTCCTCATGCCAGGATAGCGCAACCTGAGTGCTGTCGCCTTGAAAACGCTCCACGGCTACACCCTGAAGGAAATCACCATACCCGGAGGGTATGTTTTTATGTATTTTAAAATTCCCCGAGCCGTCATTTTCGGCCCATAGCATATCAGAATTGGGGTCAGAGCCCTTACCTTCAGTGCCTAAGAAATCCATATCCCCGTCGTCGTCAAAGTCATGTACCAATGCAATATTATTAAATGAATCACCAATCGGGATACGCTCCCATTTTGCGTTGATTATGCCGGGATTTTTATACCAGAAGCCTCCGGTGACGATGTCTTTCTCCCCGTCTCCATCCAGATCTTCCGATCTGATAAATATACTCCTATAGGGCTTATCCGCGTCGATTACATGGCGTTTCCAATTCCAATTGTTGAACAGCACATCTACGCGCGGTGTATCCCAGTTGTAAGGTTTTACCAAAATGTCGGGATCGCCGTCGTTGTCCAGGTCTCCAACCTTGGATTCATGATTGCCGAGCCCGGCAGCAATCTGTCTTTCTATAAAATTTCCTCTACCGTCTCCGTAAAAAATCCATGTTTTGGCGTCTTCGTTTTTACCGTCAAGTCTCATTTCCGCGGAGAAAATATCCAGATTCCCGTCGCCATCCATATCTTCAACTTCCAGCGAGTGTCCATGATCGACTTCAAATCCCAAGAGATCATGCCCTATCCAACTATCATTTTCCCATTCATACCACTCTAACGGTCCTTTCCCGTCACCTACGACAAAAACCACCTCCGGCCGCCCACCCTCTTTTAATTGACCGACTTTAACCCGTGAAAGCCTCTGACCATCGTCTATTATCTCGGGCTCATAGATATTTTCACGGATATGCTTAAACCAGCGTCCGCCTCCGACAATGTCAGGCTTGCCGTCGAGGTCGATGTCCCCCGAGGAAAGGCCCTCCGATTCGGACTCGCTTGAGAATATCTCGGTATACGGCCAGGACCCGTTAATTTCAGGCTCACGGGGTATTTCCGCCTTAAAAAGCTTATTGTCCCCTTGATTCCAGAAGACGAGCTCCGCCTCTCCATCACCGTCGAAGTCCCCGAACACCTGGTCGTGGTGCTTATTAGCACCCGAATTTTTTATTATATGTCTTTCCCATGAAAGCTCCGGATCAAAACCCGGGTATGGGTTCTCCCACCACCACATTTTGTTATCCGACGCGTCAGCCCCGAAAACTATATCGAGATCACCGTCTCGGTCGATGTCATGAAACGCCCCTCCCGCCTCCACAGGCAGGGTTTCTTCCTCTATTATATATTTCATCCATCCATCGGCTCCGCGTCTGTACCAATAGACAGAAGGCCCCTTCTGCCGGCTGCCTATTATAAAATCATTGACTCCGTCTTTATCCACATCCAGAATCAAACTGGCCGTCTGTTGTGTTGAAGGTCCCGGCACCGGAATCTCTCCCCATTTGCTAGAGAGGCTTGCCCACTCGACCACCTCATCGCCTGAATAATTACCGCACGATATAGGGGCTAAAAAAAGAATCAACAAAAGCGTAATATTTATTAGAGTATCGTGTATTTTCATATGAGACTTTAATTCGTAATATTTGTATCCGGCAGGACTGAGGGAATAAATAACTCTGCTACTCTTCTACAAGAATAATTGTTCAAACGGCATACTCATTGGACTTTTTAGTTCTGTTGCTCCGAGGTGTGCAAATATACGTCAGGGCATTTGATTTGGTATACCGACCATATTAACATCGACATCTTCACTTACCGATGGACGCGACATTACAGTATCCATGACGTGATGTACATTAGTATTATCAATATAGGAACCTCGAACAGGGTCTTTATTTGTTGCAAAGTTTGCGAATAGTTCAGAATGAAATCCCTTTGTGTATAGAGGTATAAGACTATTTATATGGGTATTGCTGTTCCAAGCCCAGTATACAGTCTCATTGTCGTCTATTTCGCTGTCCCCATTAATATCTTCCCAGCTGGCGCGATAACCGCTACTCTCGACTATTTGTTCTAAAGAAAGCGTTCTCTCATTTACTTCGCCGAAAGACCGATCCGAGAAAATACCCGGACCGGCTGTTAAATACCCGGTTTCGTGATCTCCCGTAACGATTACCAGGGTGTTCTGCCAGTTGCTGCCGTTAGCAGGGTCCTCAACCCAATCAACTACGGCTTCAACCGCGCTGTCAAAATCAATCTGCTCCCCTAGCATCCGGCCCATATTGTTATCGTGACCGGCATAATCGACCGATCCTCCTTCGACAAGTAGCGCAAAACCATTAGAGCTGCGGCCAAGGACTTTTAATGCGGCAGACGTCATTTCGGCAAGTGTAGGATTTTCCGGATTATAGCCGGAACCGTCGGCTAAGCGGTAGCTGTGTCCGAATAAACCCACGAGTTTTGTGATATTTCCGTTTTCAGCCGTCCCAATTAGACGCACTCCGTTGTCTTCTCCGTCCACGCTCTCAATCAGAGTGTGTTTATCCGGCTGTGAGCTTTCACTCCTGAGCCTCTCGCGAATGCGCTCATTCAGGTAGCTCTCACCCAAGTAACCTACGCCGTCGGCGCCTATTAATACTTCTATCGGGTCTGACGCGCCGTGGGCTCCGGCATATAAATCCTTGAATATTTCCCGCGATCTCGGCAACCATTTAAAAACCTTCTGACCAAGATGTCTAACTCTTTGATTCCAATCCCATTTGCCGTAGGTTGCCTGAGGGTCGCCGAACAAACCTTCTTCGGCAATCGCGTATGAATTAAACCTGTAATCATTGTGAGCGTACCAGGCGCCGGGAGTTGCGTGTGATATTTGTACCGTGGTAACCGCTCCTACAGCCATATTTAACATTTTGGCTTTTTCCGAGATTGAAAACAGGCGTTGACCGTCTGGCGATACGCTTACCCTCGCCAGTTTAGTCTTTGTGCCGGTGTACATAGCGGTAGCCGATGCGGCGCTGTCGGTCGCCCCCCTTTTGACATAATCGAAATCCGACCATGCGAGTTCCATGTCGTAGCTGCCTCCCGCGGGGTAAGTTGACACCCAGTATAAGTCCCATGACCGATATACAGGAGTGCGGCCCGTGTATTTACCCGTCGCCTCTATGTGCTTTATCCCCCAGCCATCGCTAATCATTAGAATAACGTAATTAGCACCGGTAGGCCGGAGAAATTCCTCCCCTACGGATATGCCTCCCGTCAATAAAGTGCAGATCACTGCCATGGCAACTATATAACGGCGGCAAATCGGCCTTTTCGGAAGTCTCAATTTTACAGGTTCGTTAAGTTTCATAACGGTTCATATGCCCGTATTTTAGACTGGAGAGACATCAAAATTATAAATTCTCACACCGCAGTTATAGGCGATTATTCCAACGGAGCCGCTGGGAAGGATTTCAGCGGGTTTGTCCGCGACCAACTGCGGCGAGGGCTCCTTCTTCCCTCTCTCCCAAACCGTAAGAGCGTATTTTTCGTGATGAACCAGCATTCTAAAAAGATATTGCCTACCCGGAATAATCTGAGAAAAAGGATTTACTCTCAGATCTGAATTGCCGTTTACAAGTTTTAACAATGGAAGAGAAATTTTAATTATATTCCCCTTGATGTAACGGTAAAGAGAAAGCGGTTTTTCCTTTAAGACATAATCCCCCTGCTTATTGCCATTAATATCGAAGTGCACATTATAGCCGAAACGGATTCTCAAACCCTTAGAAAGTGAATAATAGTACCCCAACCCTGTAGTCCACTGAGCAGGCAAACAACTGCCGTCCCCTTGAAGATGCGGATTCCACTTAAAGAGTAGCCCTACGTTGTGTGTAATATGCGTCCAGGAAGTTATACACAGCCTCGCCGTAATTTCGTAGCTCGAAGTCCAGTCGTGTCGTCCGAAGAGAATAATTCTGTCGAGACCGGCGTCTTTATTTAGAATCTCGAGACAGGGCTCTGAGCTCTCATCCCTGCCGCACAGCCACCTGCCGTCAACTATCTGTCCGACCTCATGAGGATAACTCGTGCCTGACAAGTTAAGCCTATAACGCGGGGTTATTTCAGTGTTCAAACGAGTTGAAAAGTTGATTTGATACTCCTTTTCCTCCAGGCCCAGGTCTAACTTGAATACCAATCGGTTTTCAGGACCAAGGTCCTCAATCAGTATGGTATCAATGTTAAAATCACCCGGACGCATAAGCCTCTCGGAACTGTTTTTCAAGTACTTAAAAAATATTGCTCTCTCGGGACCGCCGTTAATCGAATACGTGATTCTTTTAATCTTATCAGGGTGCTTTACCCTCCCCAGAACATTAAATATATTTTGGGCTCCGGTTAATGCCGTACTGTCAGGGGCTAAATTCCACAGTTCAAACTCATCGTTCTGGTACATGATATGCTATTAAATCCCTTTGTAATTTGCAGTAGTTTAATGTGGGAAACAGCTAAAAGCCCCGGTTCAGTCTATTATAAGCTTCTATCACCCTGGAGGCTGAATCCTCAATGTAGCCCGTGATATCGATTTTTGTTTGGTCGGTTGATCCTATAACATGATTGGCCAAAAAGGCGCAATCTATCAAACCGCGCTCCAGCTGACAGATCTCATATAGTCTTTGATGTTCTCCAGTTGAAAGGCTACGATAGTGTTTTGAGAAAATTTCAAGCGCGGTCTCCTCAACCCCCGCTTTGGCCCTTTTAAGAAGAGACGCCAGATCCTGATGTGGAAGTCCGATCCCCGCCCATTCCCAGTCGATAAACTTTATTTTGTCGCCATTTTTTTTGTGTACGAGAATATTTGCGAGGTTAGAGTCACCGTGTATTATCGTGCTTAGACCGGAATAGTCGCATTTTTCGTCGTACAAGGCGGAAATTTTGTCCCAATTATCACAAACAAAAGACACGGTTCTACCGTTCGTCATACCTGAATAGCGTTCAAGGCCCTCTAAAATGTAGGTTTTAAGCCTTGAGGATAAATCCCCGTCATAAATAATAAATGAATCTTCGTTTAAATTGAAATTACATTCCCCGATATTATCGTACAATTTGAGCAATTTGGAAGTAATGGACAGGATGTCTTTCTTATCACGAGCCGGTCTGTAATGCTTGTTCAAATCCTGCATTAGATACCTGTAATGCAAACCGGGTATTACCTCTCGGCACATATGAATTGTTGGCAGATATTTTATAATCTCCCCATTGGCCTTACTGTATATTGTATATTCCGGGGGTCCCGGATTTATCGGTAAACTATTTAGAGCCGGGATCATATCGTGCTGATAAACAGCGTTCTTATAGATTAAACTCCATTTAGCTCCTTTCTTGGTTTCAAGTATTAAGCGATATGTATTAGATTTTTTCCACCCCGAAAGCGGGTAATATGATACACGCAGCAAAGGCTCTCTGAGGTAAAAAAGACACAAATCGTTAAGCGCAGCAAAGGGAAGACCCTCGGGTAAGCCTGGTACAATATCATTCCTCGGAACAAAACTTAAGATTTTTGTCGTTCCTTTTCTGAAAAATCTGCGAAGTTTCGTTATATGCATATTACATTTTCATCTGTTAAGCGATAGAAGGATAGGGAATGGGAATAATGAATTTCCCCCCTCTTTGTCTGTATGCTTTCTGCTGTCTGAGGATTTCATCCGCAAAGTTCCAAGCCAGAAGCAGTACGTAATCAGGCATCGCGTCAAGTAATTTTTGGGTCGGCAATATAGGCAAATGGTTCCCGCCCATATACCGGCCGTGTTTGAATAAATTCAAATCCACGATAAAATCCAAATCATTACCGTCGATGCCGCAGTAACTAAGAAGCGTAGTCGCTTTGGCAGCCGCTCCATACGCGGCGAGGCTTGATCTTTTTACTTTAAGCTCTGCCAGCATTAAGGAGAGCGAGTCTTTGACCTCATTCACGCGCTCTGCAAAACGTGCATAGTAACCTAGCCCGTCCATCCCCGCTGCCTTTTCCTCTCTCAAAAGTTTTGTGACACTTTCATCCGGCGACTCCCGCTTTTCCACAAAGAGCCTGAGAGAGCCCCCATGAATGGAAATCCTTCTGGCACTATTAAGATAAAAACCGCGGTTCCTGAATAGTTTGTCGAGAGCCGTAACCGAAAAGTAACAAAGATGCTGATGATAGATAGTATCGAATTCACATTTCTGAATCAGGTCCTCTATGTACGGAACCTCGATCACGGCTACACCGTCGTCTTTTAAAACCGTACCTATAGCCCCTACAAATCCGTTCAAGTCCGCCACGTGGGCAAGTACATTATTAGCGATTACAACATCCGCAAATATATCTTGCTCAGAGATGTTCTTTGCGAGACGTTTATCGAAGAATGTACAAAGTGTAGGAATACCCGCTTTTCTTGCCTCACTAGCCGGACCATCAGCAGGGTCTATGCCCAGAACAGGGATTTGATTTTCAACAAAATTTCTGAGCATATATCCGTCGTTACTCGCGACCTCAATCACCAAACTGCTCGAATCAAGATTCCTGGATGATATGAGCTCCACAGCGTTCTCCCTCGAATGACGCAGGAGTGACTCCGATGTGGAGGAGAAATACGGGTAATCCTGACAAAACAGAATTTTGGGTGAAACTGTCTCCGTAATCTGAATAAGGGAACAGTTGGGGCAAAAAACCAGATCAAGGGGCACCTTCAGTTCCGGGTCTTCCAGTTGATCATGCGTAAGAAGACGATCGGCAAGGGTTGTCTCGCCGAAGGAGATCACAAGATCGAGTTCTTTGTGGCCGCATGAACGGCATTTTTGAATTTCTTCGTATATCACTATTATACTCATGCTAATGCTGCTGCTGACCCAGGATTCTCTATCCAGCGCAAATCTGAATCCAATATACCGCCGGATATGAGCTGTTTTATATGGTCAATCCGCTTATACCTCGGGCCCTCGAAATCCTCAAGCTTAAGACCGACCTCTTTATACGTCTCGTATAATTGCATGGCGCCACGGCGGGCGTTCCACTTTGGTTTGTATTGAGGAAGAGTACGCAGTAATTTGCCGCAATCCACCCTGTAGCATCGCTTATCGGGTCCGGCGCATTCCGCGAATTCAACATGGGAGCCCGGGACTGTTTCCTTTACAATTTCCGCCAGTTCCCGTATCTGATAATTTTCCTCCGTGATACCCACATTAAACGATTCATTGTGAACTAAATCCAGCGGCGCGTTTAACACCGCCAAGCAGGCAAGCGATATATCCTCGATATGAACGATCGGACGCCATGGGGTACCGTCACTCTTCAGGTGGACCTGCCCTGTAGTAAAAGCCCACGCGACAAGGTTATTCAGCACAAGGTCGAAACGAAGACGCGGTGACAGCCCATACGCAGTAGCATTTCTAAGGAAGGTTGGACTGAACCTTGAGTCCGCTAACTTAGAAACATCCCTTTCTACAAAGACTTTGGAACGGCCATAGGGAGTAACCGGATTAAATTTGGCTTGCTCATCTATTATATTTTCACCCGAAGCCCCGTAATTACTGCAGGACGATGAAAAGACAAAACGCCTGATTCCGGCGGTTTTCGCTAATCGGGCCAGATTAAGAGACGCCATGTAATTAATCTCGTAAGTCAACCGGGGGTTTAAATCCCCGAGCGGGTCATTCGACAGACCTGCTAAGTGAACGATAGCGTCGTATCCTTCAAGATCAGAAAACTCGAAGTCCCTTACATCTTTTCTGATAAATGGAACTTCAGAATTGAAATTTCCGAAGTTGCATCTCTCGTAGAGATCGCTGTCCAGTCCAACAACCTCATGTCCGTCTTGTAAAAGCATTGGTACCAAAACGGCACCAATATACCCTCTGTGTCCTGTCACTAATATTCTCATATCAATACCTCCATATTTTCCACGGTGGATTTTCGCTCTGCCACAGCTTTTCAAGCAGGTGTTTCTCCCGCAAAGTATCCATGCATTGCCAGAAGGAAGTATGCTTGTAAGCCATAAGCTCTCCGTCCCTGGCGAGCCGCTCAAGAGGTTCCCGCTCCCATACTGTCTCGTCTCCGTCGATATAATCATAGACTTCGGGCTCGAGCACAAAAAAAGCCCCATTAATCCATCCTTCCTCGGCTTGCGGTTTTTCCGAGAAAATCAAAACCCGGCTTCCGTCCAGATCAAGATGGCCGTAACGGGCGGTGGGGCGCACGGCCGTCATAGTGGCAAGCTTCCCGTGAGAACGGTGAAACTCCAGAAGATTGTGCAGATTCACATCCGAGACTCCGTCCCCCCAGGTCAGCATGAATGTCTCGTTGCCTATAAAAGGCTCGAGACTCTTGATCCGACCACCGGTCTGAGTAGACACGCCCGTGTCTACGAGCTCGACCGTCCAGTCGGGCTTATAGCCACCGTTTGCTTCAATCTCCCCTGTTTTCAGCTTAACCTTCAGGTTGCTGTTGAGAGAGCAGTAATCGACCATATATTTTTTTATCACTTCACCCTTGTATCCAAGGGCGATAACAAATTCGTCATATCCGTAATGCGCGTAATGCATCATTATGTGCCAGAGTATCGGATGCCCTCCGATCTCTACCATAGGTTTGGGTTTGACCTCGGTCTCTTCAGCAATACGAGACCCGTAACCTCCGGCAAGAATAGCTACTTTCATAGCCTGGCCCTCCTCGTATATAGTTCGAAAAATTTTATTAACGAAAAGTTAATTTAAGACTTGAAGTTTTGGGAAACTAAATAGTCTTTCGTATCCCGGACCCTTTTTTGCCCTTCTTTAAGAACTTCCTTTTAAGCCCTAGGGCAAACTCCCAGGATCTCGGCTCTACCGCTATAGCCAGGTCCATCAACATTACCGCCCAATTCAGGTTTGATGTGAGCCACCTCGCCATACACATATAGCATGCTGTTCGCTCCCCTAGTGATAACCGGGCGTTATGAACAATCCTGATAAGCTCATAATAGAGCCTCCACTGTGGAAATACAGTGTGACCCGTATTTTTCGTATCCCACCACCCCGCGCGCGAGTGTATCGTTCCGGTACTGGTCGACCTCTCGGGATGGTCTCTCGAATAAAACAGATATTCAGGAATTTCATACAACCGACCCATCAAACCCAGCTCAGCCATAAATGTCCTGTCGGATCCCGGAAAGCTGGCGAGCCTCTTTGTAGCATCTAAAACACTCTTTCTAAATAAACCGAAAATCTCAATCCCCCAGTGGTTCACAAGAACCAAGTCCCTGAATCTGGCTGCCGGCCTCTGGGAAGAGATATTTTTCATATTTACTTCGTATTTACCGACCATATCTCCGCAATGGTTCACTAATATTGTTTTTGGGAAACAAAGGATCAGGGACTCATCCTGTTGCAGAACTTCAAGACATCTCTTCAAATATTCCGGGGCGAGCATATCGTCATGGGCTGCCCACTTGAAAAATTCACCTTTAGCGAGCTCGACAGTACGGTTAAAGTTCCCCGCAGCGCCAATGTTGGAATCATTGCGGTAATATCGAACACGACTGTCTTTTTCCGAGTAGTGACGGCATATCTCCTCCGTGCTGTCCCGGGAAGCATTATCGGCAATAATAAGCTCAAAATCGGAATAAGTTTGTTCCAGGATTGAGCGAATCGCAGGCCCTATATAATTTTCTCCGTTAAAAACGGGCATACCCAGACTAATTTTTGGATGAATCTGACTCATTTTCTTTGTAAGGTGAACACATTCTATTGGATAATTAACTACGGGTTTTCAGAAGTACGGCTCTTGCCCGACACTTATACTTAATCGGCATTGAATCCTGAAAACCCCGGCGGATTAAACTGTCAAGACACGATTGACGCGGATTTCTTTAACTGTGTATCGCTTAATTTCTTTTTTATCCACTCCCCGTCTGTATGCTCTCTTTTTACATAAACAAGATCCTTTCCTTTACCCGAACGGAGAAACTCATCAAAATACTCAATTGTTTTTCTGAGCCCCGTTTCAAGACCAACCTTAGGCGCCCAATCAAGCTTTTCCTTTGCCAGTGTAATATCCGGCTTTCTCCTCACGGGATCGTCGGTAGGAAGCGGTTTAAACACGAGTTCTGATCGGGAACCCGTGAGATCGATAATCATTTCTGCAAGTTCGATTATGGTTTTCTCCACCGGGTTTCCAAGGTTCACGGGCCCTGTAAATCCGCCGGACAGGTTCATCAGACCGATGATACCGTTTACCAGGTCATCGACGTAACAGAACGCCCGCGTCTGAAGCCCGTCTCCGTAGATAGTTATGGAGTTTCCCATAAGGGCCTGTACGATAAAGTTGCTTACAACTCTCCCGTCCCTGGGATGCATTCTGGGACCGTAAGTATTGAAAATCCTTGCTACTCTGATATCTATTCCGTGTTGGCGGTTGTAATCGAAAAAGAGGGTTTCGGCGCATCTTTTTCCCTCGTCGTAACACGACCTGGGACCTATAGGGTTTACATTCCCCCAGTACTCTTCACGCTGCGGATGAACTGCCGGGTCACCGTAAACCTCACTAGTCGAGGCCTGAAAAATCTTAACTTTCAGTCTTTTAGCAAGACCCAGCATATTTATGGCCCCGAGCACATTGACCTTTGTCGTTTGTACGGGGTCGAATTGATAGTGGATAGGAGACGCCGGACAGGCGAGGTTATATATTTCGTCCACTTCTATATACATAGGAAAACATATATCATGCCGGACAAACTCGAAAAACGGATTCCCCAGCATTTCCTTAATGTTATATTTCGTTCCTGTAAAAAAATTATCCACGCATACTAATTCGTTCCCCTCACCTAATAACCTCTCGCATAAATGGGAGCCGATGAAGCCGCTCCCGCCTGTGACTAGGATACTTTTTTTCATATTCAATCCCTCCTCAAATGCAGTCAACTGAGGTGACTTTGATTTTTAAAACTTTAATATTCTCATTTTCTCAAGTGTTACCAAACCTATAAAAAGCGGTCCGTAGAGAAGGTATCTTCGCCATAACCGTTTGGGCTCACTCATTAAACGCCATAACCATTCAAAACCGTGTTCCCTGAATAATGAAGGAGCCTGAGATTTCTCACCGGCCAGGAAATCAAAAGCCGCCCCGACCCCGACCATAAGCGGTGAACGAAGTACGTTCCTGTGATCGTGCATCCATTTTTCCTGTTTCGGCGCTCCAAGACCTACCCAGATAACGTCAGCCTCAAGATCGTTTATCATATCCACTATTCCCCTGTCCTCGTCTTCGGTCAACTGACGGAAAGGAGGTGAATAACTGCCAACGAAATGTATCCCCGGATAATTTTCCAATAGATTTTCCATGAGCCTCTCCGGTATGCCCGGCTTACCTCCGTAAATGAAGTGCCTTCGCTTCCGCCCCTTTTCCTTAAAAAAGGTTTCCATCAATTCCGGACCGTAAACACGACGCTTCAAAGAGTATCCACATAACCTTCCGAGCCATACGAGCGGCATTCCGTCAGGTACTACAAAATCGGCCGTATTAAGAACCTTCCTATATTCCGGATTGAACCAGGACTCGGTCACGACATGCGTATTCGTCACCGCTATACAATGTCCGAAGCTCCTCTCTTCTATCCATTCGTCCATCTGTTGAATTACATCACTTATCTGTACCGCCGCTACATTGACGCCCAGTATCATGTAACTTTCCCATTTATTCATGCTCATTGAATCGTTTCCTCGTATATCTCTTTTTGTATTCGGGACAAACAAATTGAATGATTCAAAATTTCCAATTCTCCTTGGGTTTAGACGTTTAAATGTCCAGATTTGAAAACCCTGATGAAAGTACAAGTTAAGATTATTGATGTTTTGGGAAGTTCAGGCTAAGTACCCTTTGCTGCCGGATGATTTGTTACTTATTGCCCTTTCATATATATCGAGCAGCATCCTGTAATTCTTCTCAGCTGTATAACGAGTTTCATATTCCTTTCGGGCGGCTTTCCCCATCCGGGCCATCTTGTCGGGATTGTTCCATGCCCAATTTATTTTAGCGGACAAATCTTGTGCATCACCCGGGGAAAAATGCAATCCCGTGTACCCGTCCGTCACATTTTCCGCTAAAGTCCCGGTCCTTGAAGCTATTACAGGCACGCCGCAGGCAAATGCTTCTATCGCCACTAAACCGAACGTTTCGTAATAACCTTCAGATGGCCAGACCAGAAACCTCGCCTTTTTGATTAACTCATTCAGTTCGTCCTTACCGAGGCGCTCTACTATCTCGATTGAATTCACGCTGTTTCGATTTATATTACTTCTGACCTCGCTCAGAAGATTCCCGTCCCCCCTTATTTTTAGCGGGACGTTAGCAGTATTCCGCCAGGCCTTGAGTAATGTTTGGATACCCTTTTCCTTGTCGAGTCTCCCGATATAAAGCGCGTAATCCCCTTTTTCACCATTTCGGCAGCCCGGGTCGGGATCAACAAAGTGAGGCTTGAGAGCAATCTTTTCAGAGTGGAGTCCTCCTTCGATAAACTTTTCTCTGTAAAACTCTGTGAATACAATAAAAGTATCTATTACCCGGTCCCAGGTCTTTAGCATACGGTGCAGCGTCAGCATCGTCGAGACAACAGCAGTTTGAGCCCTTGAGTTCCTGTAACACCCGTGGATCACGCCGGGCCAGGGTGAAGTTTTCCCCACACAATCCTCACATACCTTCCCGTCACGATAAAGATTAGCCGCCGGACAGAGCAGCCTTGGATTATGAAGCGATTGTATTACGGGCACATTCTTTTCTTTACACGCGTAATACCCAGACGGTGATATGAGCAAAAACGTATTATGGAAGTGCACGACATCCGGTTTTACCCTGTCGATAATTTCAATCACCTTTCTTTTTGAGCGAAGCGACCATATAGTATTTACGGCTGCGGCTAGAGTATTCATGGAATTAATACTGTCATTGCTTTCCGTGTACTCAAAAACGTCATGACCATACCTCCGGAGAAGAGCCGTTTCGGCTAAAAATACCGTATCCTCGCCCCCTGGCTGCTTATAAAAGTTATGTGCGACAAGTACTCTCATGACTTTCTGATCAAGTAACGCAGCTCACCATCGATATGGACCGCCTGCAGGAAGTAAACCAGCAAATTATGAATACTGTTTTTGGTGTAATTTATATACCACCTTAACCTCTTCCGGTTCTTGCATCCCGCACGGTCCAGCATCTTCTCGAGAGAATCACCTGTAAACAGTACAAAGTGACCCGGCCTCATGGCCTCACGCCATTTATCGCCCTCTATTTTCGCTCTCAGCGAATCGGCGTTGGGGGTGGATATATAAAGAAACCCACCTGTATTCAGCAAACTATCAAGTCTTTTTATTTCATCCCAAGGAGACGTGAGATGCTCGACTACATCCATTGTTATTATGCCGTCAAAAGTTAGTCCTTCCGGAATCTCATCCAGGGTCCGAAACATCTTAAATCCCCTCTCGATGAGACTCTCGTATCCGAACGGCTCTACTCCGTACACGTCAGCTCCCAGCTCGGATAGAGCAGTCAGCGCATCGCCCCTTCCAGCTCCAAAATCAAGGATCCTGAGCCCTCTGAAGTCCTTCAGTTCCAGCGTGTCCGCTAATTTCCTCGCGTATATGAGTGCAAGCGTGAGCGATGTTCCGCCCGTCTCGCTTCTATTCTCGAACGGAGAAGTCCAGCTATCCTCATACAGCTCAACAATATGGTCTTTCTCAGGAAGCGGATAACGAAATATCAGCCTGCAGGAAGGACATTTCCAGAAACTCAACTTTCTCCAATGCTCTGTTGCATCGGTTTTGCAATATGGACAAAATATTTTTGTTTCCAAAGTGTAATCATTTGAAGTATTAGTCAGTTGTGCATTTTCCATGGACGCATTATCCTCTCCTATCTAAATGAATTATCAGCAACTTAATTCTATTTTAATTGTGACTATCACGGATACATCGGACAACTAATCAGGTAGTAATGTAAGTTCTCGCAGGTGTCTGTTGTCTGAATTTTGACCATCTGTAATTTCTGTTCAAAAATTCGCCGTATCCCAAAACAAGCAAGAAAACCAAAGGGGGATGCCAGAATATATTTGTCGTAAACATCGAACGCACGGAGATAAGGGCAAGAATGCCAATCGCTTCCACAGCCAAACAATAAAGCAGCGTGTCGTGTTTACTCAATAATGTGGCGTCCAGAAGATTCTTCCATGTCCTGAGAAAAGCTGCCACTACGAAAAAAAAGCCGAACAAACCTACACCGATAAGAATTTCAAGCCAGGTATTTAGTATTGAGGACCACTGACCGGCGCTCATATTCTTGCCGAGCTCAGTCAGCACCGCAAATCTTCCGCCTGCGTACGCTCCAAAACCCATCAAGGGCTTTAGCTTAAAGAGCTCCCAACCTAAAGCCCAGCCTTCGGTTCTGCCAGACAACGAAGAAAACTGCTCGTGGCTCTGCCCCCGCAGAAAATATTCCCAGAAGGCGTCCGCTATGCCCGTTAAATTAATCAAGAAAAACAATAGCATAACTGTAAATGCAACCGGCCCGATTCTTTTCGTCGCGAAGAGCATGAGTACTACAGCTAGAGAAAAACCGATTATCGGCGAGCGGCTCTGCGCGAGTACCATTGTAGCCATTGCTATCAGAAAGATTAGGAAAAAAAATCTTTTATCTTTCATGAACAGAAAGCGGTTAAATGCCACGATACCCAATATTGCGCCCAACTCTCCCACTTTATTTGTTTCCATTGCTGGCAGTACGCCCGCAAGCTGAATCCCTAGAACACCGACTTCTTTGCGAAGAGCATACTCTGGCCATATGAAAATCCCGAGCCAGGCACTGGCGGTGAGTAAACCTAACAAAAACCAAGTCCAGTCGAACAGGACCTTAAAATCATATACAGATCTGGCGGAGACCACTATTGCGGAGATAAGGACTATATCAATCAAATACTCGACTGATTTATATAATGTCCACAAGGGGTAAATAGACCACAAGAAAGATGCTATGGCTATTACGGCATATGCTGTCAGAAGGCCTATCGTACCTCGAAATAGTGAAGATAACCATTCGGTTTTTTTCATCGCTAATCTGACTATAAGTACAAAACCTACTAAGCCCATAATTCCCATCCTAAACAGAGCCCAAAAGTCGATCGGACTGTCTTGAGCTTCATGGGTATTTCTGATTCTAAAAACAAGTCCGCTTATTAAGACTAGAAACCAAAGTATATGCCACCATTGAAGTCGGGAGATTAATGCTTTTAATCTGAAGCTTGAAACAAATATCGCTCTTACTGTTAGTAGCCCTGCAGGTAATCCCAAAGCAGCAAGAAGGAGTATATAGCCCTCGAATCTGTTCGATATCAGCAAGATACAAAGACTTATCAGGAAAGACACCCCAAGAACGGCTATGAGGGGCTTGAATTTAACGTGTCTACTTATTGTATTCATTTAAATTACCACTTCTTGATAAATTTTATTTATCCACTCACCCTTTTTATCCCAATCAAAATATTCCAATACCCTTTCCCGGGCCGCTTCACCCATACTTCTGCCAAGACCGGAATCCCCGGCAAGACGAATCATTGCATTTGCAAGATCATAGACGGACTGCTCCGGTGTTCTGGCGGGAACTTTAAACCCCGTCTCTTCGGTTACCTGCATTGCAGGTCCGCCCAGATCAAGACACAAAACCGGTTTTCCGAAAGCCATTGCTTCAAGGCAAACCCACCCACCTGAATCATGGAGGCTCGGATGTACTAAGACATCGCACTCATACAATTTTTTTAAAACCTCATCATAGGGCAATTCATTAAAAAACTTTACTTTATCCGATATACACAGCTTCTCTGCCATCAATTCCAGGTTGTGCCGCTCAGGACCTTTACCGATAAACCAATATTCGCTTAACGGAAATTCTTTTAAGAACCTCGAATATGCCATAAGCCCCAGATGAAAGCCTTTCCAATGCAAGAATCTACCTATACTAATAATTTTAAAATTCTTGGATTCTGCCTGCTTTGTTACAGGCAGCTTTTCAATTTCTTTTATGTTGATACCCGACTCCGGGAAAACCAGCACTTCTTTTGCCCCGAGAAAAGAGAGCCGTTCGCCTGTCTCTTTTACTTTTGCCAATACCAATCTTGCCCTTCTGATACTTATAAGTACGAACGGATCTTTCTCACCAACCCACCTAGCCGTATTTCTCAGCCATTCATAAATCTTGCCGGTCAGACTAAAACTTTTAAAAAATTCCTTAGGGGCGGACTCCGCACCGCCTAAAGGGCCGTATATAAACGGTACAGGTAGGAGGGAGAGGAAGCTCGGCAACCAGTAAACACCGAATGTTAAATGATGAACCACGTCGAATTTAACTTCTTTATGCATCCGCCTCGCCAAAAAATAAATTGCTATCTGCCACAAGTAGTAATATAAATGGACTCCCCGCTGTCCTTTCTTCCAAGATCGGAGCCATACGGGAAAATCAAAATACACCCAGTGAATATTAGAAGATATCCCGGTTTTTTCACACTCTATGGATTCCCGGTTACTTGAGCGTGTGATAACCCAAACTTCATGGAAACGGGCGATCTGTTTTACCCAGTTCCACCCTACTCCAGGCTCGGAACCCTTTCCGGACTCACAGGCATATGCGGATACAAGCACCTTTAGTTTTCTTTCCATGGGAAGCTTCCTACTCATTCGTTGATTAAAAGAAAAACAATCTTGGAGAGCTGATTCAGCTTCTCAAGATTCTCCGCCTCTGAAGAGGCGGCAAAAGAAAGCTTTTCAAGAATATATAACAGGAAAAGGGCCTTCATAGTGTCTTCACCAATACCAAGCTTTTCCCAATATGGTTTCGTCAAAGTGTTATAAGCATCGCCTAAGATTGCGTTATACAGCTCACCAGAATTTTTATTTTTGAGAAGAATGTTGGTCTGAGTGGTAAAATGAAACAAATCCCAGCCCCCAGGCGCATCAGGGCGGGAATATTCCCAGTCATAGAGAAAGAGCTTCCCATCTTTGATATAAGCGTTCCAGGGGGCAAAGTCTCCATGAGAAGCATGAAACGGGAGTGGCATATCACCCAAGGTCTTCTCTATCTTAGGTATTATTTTTCGCTCCAAAATACCGAGATAGAAACCGCTTTTGACATTTTTCACGGTATTTAAAAGACCTGCCCAGAAAGCGCTCGCTCTCATAGGCATATATGTCGTGTTTAAATCCGCTAACTCCTCTACCGTTTTCAAATAGTGTGAAGTCAGGAATTTAGGTGCCGGTGAGAGTGTGCCCGTCGGCGGGGACTGTACCGTCAAGTAGCAATTATGCCACCATCCTGCGTGCAAAAGAGAAGGTATACTGAAGGAATGAAAAGAGCTGCATGATAGACATTTTATGGTATCCGCTTCATTTTTTACAAGCGAATTCGTAACTTCATTCCATCCAACTTTGGCATAACCGATGACGATACCACTAGCGTTAGTTAATTGAATTACCGGTTTTCTATGGGGTCCCGGGGTTCCCAAAGAAAGGGCGAAATCAAGCTTTCTCTCTTGAAGAACCTCCTTTAAATACTCAAACAATAAGACTTCGCTCTTCTCTATGCAGTCGATATCCCGTTTTATCATTATATTTACGGATTTCATAAAAACGCTGCTTACTACACCACCTATGTAAGGTTTCTTTAGCAGTGTTTTGATTACCCTTGCAGTCTCACTCTGCGCATTATATAGCCCCAAGCCGTTTGCGGCGGATTTAGGGTTCAAGGGCAGTAAATATCCCCGGCCGTTATTAACCGGCAAGTAATTGAATTCATAATAATTTTCCCAACCCATCATATCTTCTCGTTCCTGGCCTGATAAAATGAAGAAAGATTTATCGGGGCCTGACGACAAAACCGAAGTTAACCAGACGAGAGTCCTCTTCCTGTCATCGTTTGGAAAAAACGAATTCCGGCGCGTCATATACCGTCCATGAAGATAATCCAATATGATTTCTGAAACATCACCGGCAAGTTTTTCAGTATTTTGACTAGAATCCAAGATATAAGCGTTTGGAAGCCCTGCCGCAAGATTTCTATATGCCTTTCGTTGACGAATTAATTCTTCCTTTCCCACTTCCTGCTTCCGTTTAAGAAGCTCGTCTTCGGAAGCCTCAAGTACCAAAAACAAGTCGGGCCTGGGAATGAAATAACGCATGAATTTAACGAGCCAGGAAGGGCCGCTATACCTATAGCGCGCAGGGTCGACCAGTATATCGTCGTAATACCTGTCAAATATGACCAGTGTCGATCTTACAATTTTAGGATAGAGTTTGAATAGATAACCCAATGCGTAATCAGTGAAGTAATAAGCGATCTTCAGAACTGACACCGGAAAAGACCGGGGCGGCTTTCCATGAGGGTCGGTTACAGGGTTACCTAGATCATTTTTGCCAAGAACCCCGGGCCTTAGATGAAAATTGGCAGTACGGCGGAATGCTCCTGAGAGCTGTACTTCCATACTCTGGATTAAAGTGCTTTTCCCTACTCCGTCCGGGCCAAGTACCGCTATAAACAACCCGGTTGGATACAGCCACCGTCTTACGATACGTTTTACTTCACTAAGCCAATACATCACCGGATTTAACGGGTCCTTTTTTACAGTCTCCAACATGAGCGCCCTTTTTAATCTAGGCAAATTTGACTCCAGGACGCTCCAATTATTATTAGAGATCCAGTGTATTACCCTCGGTCCCGATTCCTTTCCGAAAAGCTCCGTTGATATAACCGTAGACCTGTCCTCCCCAAGTTTATCAATCAAATACCTGAGCCTTTTCTTTTGATGATCGGGTGTTTCGCCCTTAAGTGTTTTCTTAACAAGCAGATAGGCTAATTCAGTTTCGGGTGAAGCTACCCAGAATCCCTTCCATTGTTGTCTTGCACGGCTTAACTCTTCCGCAGAAAAATAAGTAAGCCCGTTTCTCCTATAATCGGTAGCCGCATCAACTTGCAGAAATTCCATTCCGTTCCCATTCTTATGGGCCAATATAAAATAAAAACAGGAAGATTCGTGCTGAAGTAACTGCACGAGTTTCCCAGATTTAAAATCAACCAATGATTCTTCCAGTAAGTTTAAATGATCCGGGTTGATTACAATATCCAGATCAGAGTTGTGATGATCGGGCAAAGATTGCCACCCATGTAGAATCGTGTATTCGGTATCGCTTAAAACTCTTTCGACATCCTGATATATATTCATCTTATTTATCTATTTGCAGCATGCTCGGAATAAAGCTCTTATGGACATAAAGCAGGGGAATATTAACGTTCCCGCTGGTGGTATTCAGAAAACACTTCAGAACCTCCGTCTCTCAACCCCAATACGAACTCAATTATATATTTCAGATTATTAGCAACGGTTTTCGGCGTATGAGATGAAGCCAGCTGCTTTGACTTCTCGCCCATACGCTTTACAAGATTCGGATTATCGATGAATCTTCTCAAAATTTCTGACAGTTCTTCCGGCTTATCAAGGGCTGGATTAAATATGAAGCCATTCTCCCCATTTTGAACCATTTCCATCGCCCCGGCCAATTCTGAACACAGGACAGGCTTTCCGAAAGCCATTGCTTCGAGCACCACTAAACCCCAAGTGTCCTCAAAAGTGGGGAACACGAATATATCCGAGGAGTTAAAAAAGCATCCAAGGCTACTGTAGTCAACCCACCCTATCCATTTGACCTGTTTCTCAATTCCTACCTCTTCGACCATACTTTCAAGCTCCAGCCGCTGCGGTCCTTCGCCCGCGATCACGAGCGTAAAGTCATCATATCCCTTTCTTTTTAACGCGGCGAATGATTCTATGAGAAATTTAAGCCCCTTCCTCTTAATTATTAATCCGACGTAAAGAAAAACGGGGCGTTTCTCATCCTTGAGCAGCTTTTTCACATCAACTTTTTTTTCAGACATATTCTTAATATCAGGAACCAGATAGGGACGTACGAATACGAGTTCTTTTTTCGCCTTCAAAAATTGAACTAGGTAGGACTTACCGGATTTAGAATTTGTTATAAATGCGTCGGAGAATTTTCTTATCAACTTACGCCCGCAGACCCGACATTTTGATTCTCTGGCATCCACGGTCGGAGAACTCCCTTCGTAAACAATAATTACCCGCCATCTTGTAAATGGTTTCAGCAGCAGCACTATGACCGTCCAGATTGAAAATCCGTATGCTAATATGACATCCGGGAAGAATTTCAGCAGATGAAAAAGTATATTGAACGGTGGTATTATTATTCCTCTTTCATAATTCGAATTGTTCTTGCCTATAGTTATAAATCTTGTTATTCCGACAACGTTAAGGTTGAAATCAACATTATCCTTGGACCAATCCATAGGCTGAAGACCTGTAAAAACCATAGAATCCGGAAATATACTTGCGAATTCTTCAAGCAACCCCTGCCAGGCGAATCCCCTTGCCATAGAGGGAATGATCCACGCTACTCTAACATTAGACACATCCTGGCTCTTCATTAGAACACTACTCCGTCTTTATTCCCCGGAAGATAGATATACATCTCTCTAACATCATCATTCAAATAATTCTCATACAGCATTATGTTGCTTCGTTTTAATTGCTCGGGGTTTTAGCTTCATGTAATCCGATCCCGGAATTAAATCAACAACCTAATTCCCGGACACTACTCTTACTTCTAAACTTCTGATAACCAATCCTATTGTCGCCCTTTCACATATAGTGCATTTCCATATGCCGGCCCTGGTTTTATTGTTACTGTTATCATGGAATTCATCTCTGACCTCGAATACAAGAAACCCATCACATTTTTCGCATCTATCATTTGTTCTGATTATTTTTCTTTTCATTTAATATCCGCCTACCATCACCCCTGATTTATTAATTCTCTAGCGTTTTGCAAGCGACCATTTATTATGACACCCACTTACTCATACTTATTGTCCCGAACCCAAGTCAAGGGTCAGGTTTTGGAGTTTACGGGACTGTGGGGTATATTCTCATCGATTTTGTAATGAAATGGGCTAAGCTTCCAGTATGATAAACATAGAAAAGTAGATATAAGGATAAATGCCTGACTCAAGACTAAAGCAGCAGCCATACCTGCTTCTTTTAACTTCGGTACGAGCAACACTGCAATCAAAACGTGTAAAATAGCTGTAAATATTCTAATCATGGTATAGAATTTGTCCTTGCTGAAAGGAAGCATGATCTGGATGCTCAATACATCTGAAAGTGCCGCAAGAAACGGCAACAGAGATAGAACCTGCAGGACGATTATCGAAGGTCCGTATTCGGATCCTAAAATTATATTCACAATCAACGGTGCGCCAAAAAACATTGTGATGGATGCCGTAAGACCCAGACCACCCATTACAAATATCAACCTCCTGCTCCAGAAGAGAACTGTGTTCTTGGACGATGTAGCTATCTGGCTTAACCTAGGATATACTGCCTGCGCTAATGGTCTGAACAGACCTAAAAGCGAAAGAGTGATTTTTTCTGCTGCGCTGTAATAACCTACTACCGAGTAATTTGTTAACATACCCAAAATGAAACTATTTCCCGAGTAGTAAATGCCTTGAGCTATGTTCGACAAAAACAATGTCCACCCTCTAGACAGCACTTGAAATATTTCATGGGCATTTGGAACGGTTATACGGATCTTTAGTCTTACAATTGCGAAAACTACCCCCGATATTCCAGCAAATACCCACTGAAACGAAAGAAGCCCGGCATAAATCAAGTAATCATCGGGGTTTCGAATAAGAATAAAAACCCCCACGGTAGTTACTGAACGCATAAATATATTAATTATCGATATAGCCTTCATCCTCTCCAGTCCAAGAAAAAGCCAGTTGGGAAAGAGCAGGTTCCCAACAGCTATTCCGTATAAAATTAGTAACAGTGTGGAATTATGATTCATTTTCGGCACAAATAGAATCATCAAATAAAGGACAGACAGTCCAATGCAGCCTAAAAAGGCTTTCGCAATCCACACACTGCATGAAATACTGCTCACTTCTTTATTGCTCTTCCGCTTTAACGAAATTTCTCTTGTCGCAGTGAGATCAAAACCATAGTTAACAAAAAACACAAAGAATGCTATCAGGCTTTGTCCGAAGGCTACGAGACCGAACTTCTCCGGCCCTAACACACGGACAAGATACGGAACAGTAACAAGCGGCAGAACATAGTAGGATATTTGCAACAAATAGAGGGATATTATGTTCTTACCAATAGTACTATTTATGCCGAAACGGATATTCTTTAGAAGATTGTTCACTTGAGTTGGAGGCCCCTTAATTGTTTCTCCGATACTGTTGCTACTCTATATTAATAGAATCATTTTCACTTTGGTTAGTTAAAATTGGATAATGAGTCCACATAGAAAACTACTTTAGAATAAAATCGATTGATTAGAATCACCTTCAGACACCGGAGCCTTTTAGCACTGTAGGGATGGTTTTGAGGAGGATTTTTATATCCAGCCAAATGCTCCAGTTCTCAATGTAATACAAGTCAAGTTCCATATTGCGTTCAAAAGAAGGGTCATTCCTAGCTTCAACAGCCCAAAGACTCGTTATCCCGGGCTTTACATCGAGTCTCCGATAATCCTCTATATCGTAAAGCTCAAAATCATCTAACGGATGAGGTCTGGGCCCTACAAGACTCATATCTCCACTTAGAAGATTAAACAATTGGGGCAGCTCATCGAAACTATATTTTCTTAAGAACTTACCCGCCCTCGTTATACGTGGATCATTGTTAATTTTAAAAACCGGACCGCTTCTTTCATTGAGGTCTCTGAGATCATCCTTAAGATCATCCGCATTGGCTAACATTGTGCGGAACTTGTAGCAATTAAAGAATTTTCCTTTCTTACCCACTCGCTGGGAACGATAAAGAACAGGTCCGTCCGGGGAGTCTATCTTAATTACAACAGCAACTGCAATAAGAACCGGCAATGTAATCAAAAATATGACAACCCCGCACATAAAATCCATCATCCTTTTGATAAAAAGTCCGAGCTCCGGGATAGGTTTCCTGTATACCTCCATCACCGGCAAATCACCAAAAAATCCAAGTGATAAAGTACTGCTCATAGAAACGATGCCATCAAGGAAATCAGGGATAACCTTCACATCGGCATTATGACTCAACGCCTCCTTGGTAACTTTCTTAACCAATTCCTCCTCAGAAGGTCTTGTGACAAAGATTTCATCGATAAATTGACTCTGCAAAATCATAGGCAAGTCCTTAACCCGACCTAAAACCCTCTCACCCACTCTGTAGTCATCTACAAAGCCGTTTACTTTCAATCCCAGATGGTCATTATTTTCAAGGATATCGGCCAGCTTACGTCCTATTCTATCGGCGCCTACAATAAGAACTCTCCTCAATCCGTCGCCTTTCTTAATCCTGCTTAAAGTGATTCTTCGCTTTATATACCTCCATCCTACAACTGCAAAAATATTCATAGCCCAACTCGAAATTACAAGGAATCGTGATACTTGCTGCTTTGACAAATACATAACCACAATCAGGATTACTGCGGCTATGGAAATACATTTAAATACTAAAATTGCTTCATCCAACCACGACCTGACCAAACTTGTGGAATAAAGTTCGTAGTTCTTAAAGAGCAAGACAATAAGGGCAAGATATAGAACAAGAAATCCTATATAATTAGAAAAGAATTCATAATTAGTAATTGAAAAAATACCGTCATCGAGAATACCATAGACATAAAGCTCAGGCGCAAATCGGAAGATAAAAACCACGGATGTGCTTATCAGAATAAAGACTATATCAATTAAAATGTAAGCGATATCAGTCAATCGCCACTTGTCCGAGGCGCGATTGTAAAACATAACCTTTGAATATCGCTCTTGTGATTTTATCTTTAGCAAGTTCATGACCAATCAATATACTTAGGTCTATTTAGATACAGATTTAAATTATTGAAATCAGTCTATGGGATGATAAATGGAGGATTTAACAAAATTAATAATACATAACGATTACTTTAGCATTTCACACCCTGCCGTATTTATCTTCCAATCTCACTATGTCCTCAACTTCAGGAGTGGACACTTCGAAAATATAGCAATCTTCATTCGCTATCATACGGTGTTTAGTGAGCGGTTGAATTCTTACCGACTCACCAGGGGATAACGTAAATTCCTCTTTCGTTTCGCCGACTTCTTCTATTTGCAACAACATTTCACCACTGTAAAGATAAATAGTCTCATCCTTAACTTTATGGTATTGATAGCTCAATGACTGACCTTTTTTAACATGTAAGACCTTTCCTACGTATTTATCCGTCTGAGCCCACCATATTTCATGCCCCCAGGGTTTTGGAACTTTTTTAATATCGTTGATATTAATTGTTCACACCTCCTCTAATTGTTTTTAAATCATTTAAATCAGGTATTGACCTTTTGAACAATTTCTTAAAGATGATCTTCAAGAAAGGTAAAATAGATATGCGTATAAAAGAGGACAGCTTTGTTGTAAGAAAGAACCCCTAAGACCGACCAAACGACACATCACGACGATCAAATTTTGTCTTTTCTGCATCTTCCGATAGATAATAGTCATCATGTGCTTTTCCATATCTGCTACCAAAGTCGAGTCTGTTAACCACAACCCCGATAACCCTCGCCCCTACTTTTACAAGTTCTTCCACGCTGTTTTGCAGCCCTTCTCTATGTACTATCCCGACACTGGCAACAAGCAGAACGCTGTCAACCTGTCTGGAAAGAAGACGCGCGTCAGCCAATTCCATAACCGGGATACTGTCCAAAATGACGTGATCGTATTCTTTGACCAACTGCTCAAGCAAATCTTTCATTCGTTTAGAATCTATCAGATCGGCAGGATTCAACTTGATAGGACCTGCAGGAATGATATCGAGACCGTTGATTTCAGAATGATAAACAATATTCGCAAGATCAGATTCAGATTCCCCGCTAAGGTATGAGCTCAATCCAAATCCATTTCTGCCGTTTTGCAAAAAAACTTTGTGAAGACTCGGCCTTCTTAAATCCGCATCCACAAGTATTACTCTTAATCCCGACTGAACCATAGTAAGGGCCAAATTACAAGATACCGTAGTCTTCCCCTCTAAGGGCTGAGTGCTTGTGACCAGTAGTGCTTTAGGGGGGCTGAAATCCCTCAATGAATACAGAACTGAGGTTTTAAGCACCCTGAAAGCTTCGGATATTTTAGACAGAGGTTTTGTATAAACCACCTTTTCAAGAGTCCCTAACTCACTTCTATTTGCTGCCGGTATCTTACCCATAAACGGGATCAGCAATCTCTTTTTAACATCCTCTTCATCACGGATTGTTTTATCAGCATGCTCGAACCCGAAAGCCACCAGTACTCCTACCATAAGCCCCATAATAGCCGCAATCAAGACATTGAATAATATATTCGGCTTATAGGGACTGAGTGGGGGAAATGCATAGTCTATAACTTGTACATTAGTTGCCCTTATGCCCGATGTAACTTCTGTTTCCTTAAGTCTCTGGAACAGATTCTGATAAATAGTTTTATTTGTACCGACCTCACTCTCCAGCATTTGATAATGAGTTGCTAGCCCGTTTAACTCCGCAGCGCGCGTTTTCTGTACGTCTGTTCTTTGTCTGAGTATATCTTCCTTTCTTTTGGCTGCCCGGAAGCCTTTTTTAATGCTTTGGTCAATTTCATTCAACTGGCTTTTTATCTCAGTTTGAACCCTCGCAATTTGAGCGCTTAATTCTTTCATATCAGGATAATTCGCACCAAATCTGGCATCGAGGTGGTCGTACTGAGATTTTAGCCTCACATATTCTGTTTTAAGCTGACGAATAGTAGGATCATTCATCACCTGCGGCAATAATTCATAATTCCCCGCTTTCACTTCTTCATAGATGGCTTCCTGAGAGAGCCTTTCAGTTTCTGCTTTTGCAAGTGCATCGTTTAAATCGGCGAGTTGTTTGTAGGTAAGATTGAGGTCCTTATCTAAAGACACTATATCCCACTTTTTTGCGAATTGGCTAAGCTCCTCCTGAGTATTTTCAAGCTTCTCCTTTACTTTACTAAGCTGTGCAGTTAGGGATTTAACCGCAGACTTTGTTACCCCGAGTTTCTTCTCCAGCACCCACTCGATGTACTGATCCGCCAGAGTATTAACAGCCTGGGCTGAAAGTTTAGGATCCGCACTCTCAAAACTCACTTCAACCAGTCTCGAATCTCTATCGGGCGTAACCTTCACTCTGTATAAAAATGCATTAACCAGCTTCTCCCGTTCGTTTAGTTCCTTTTGTTGTTCAATTGGATACTCGTCTTTTCTTGAAGGAAGAACTTTTTGTATCGTACCTGCGATTGCATTTTTGATGATAGTTATCCTTCCCGGCTTCTTGTTGACGTCGAATTCCGGATGTGATTTTAGGTCTAATTTATTTATTACCTCTCTAGCCAAAGACCTGCTTCTTAATAATTTGTACTGAGTTTCGTAAAACTCATCTTGCTGCTGTACTTCAAGATCCATTACCTCCTGAAAACCTGTTACCTTGGGATTATCGGGTGCAATTTCAACCATGGTTGTTGCCTTATATATTTTTTGCATCATGACAGATGCAATACCAACAATGAAGATTGATATAAAAAGACATGCCAATACGACCCGTTTCCTTCTCTTGATAACGTTTATGTAATCATTTAGGCTTGACCCTTCTTCATTATATATTTCATAGTCCGGCTGAATTACAGTAGTCTGCAGATTACTGTCTTTTTCTTTTAACTCCACAACTCCATGTTTTACAAGCTGTCCGCCGCGTTGGTTTGAGTTATCTTCCATGATTCATACACCCACCTGATCCTAAATTAAATTAGGTGATTAGGACAATTTAGGACTAAAGTGTATTTTGACCAACAAATCTAACAAATTCACCTTTCTGTAATTATACCTAAACTCCATTTCTTTTAGATACAAATTAAAATGGTTTTTA
>Ga0114931_10001302_pt1 | contig 31853 bp, 30 predicted proteins | sample 2SBtaG_FD_89579 | JGI IMG/M metagenome (GOLD analysis project Ga0114931, IMG submission 89579) | Deep subsurface microbial communities from Kolumbo volcano to uncover new lineages of life (NeLLi) - 2SBTROV14_V59a metaG | ecosystem: Environmental > Aquatic > Marine > Volcanic | place: Kolumbo...
ACGTCCCCGAGAGCAGCCCCGCCCGCGGGTTGTACGCGCCCGTGAATAGCGTTGCGCAGGCATGGGTCATCTTTCCGACCGTCACCACGTCCACGTACTGCCCGAGTTGATACTGGTCGTACGCAAACATCGACTCGGTCCGCCCGAACGTCTGGATCTCATCGACCCAGACGGCGACACCGTTGTCCTTGGAGCAGCGCATCAGGGCCTCGAAAAACTCCCGCGACGCCGTGTTGAACCCACCCTCCCCCTGGACCAACTCGAACACGAAGCACGCGTGCTGACCCGGATACCGACCGATGCACCGCTCCAGACGGGACACGGCAGCCTTGATGTACGCGGCCTGCCCCACGCGCTCGGCCTCGACGGGGTCGAAGAATGGCATGTAGTCCACCTGCATCGACAGCGGAATCCCCTGGCGATAAGCGGGCGTGTCGCCGATCTGGGACATCGCCGTCGTGCGTCCCATGAAGCACCCCTCGAACGCGATCACCCGGCAGGCGGGCGCGTGCTTCTGGAAGCAGATCTTCAGCGCGTTCTCATTGGCCAGAGCGCCCCCCGTCGTCAGGAAGCAGTGCGCCAGATCGCTCCCCTTGGCCGCTTCATCCAGCAGCGTTCGGCTCAGCGCGTACGCCTCGAAGTTTGACTGGAGGTTCCCGTGCTTGACGATATCGTCCAGCCCGGCACGCAGGGCCACGCCGAGCAGATCCGGGTCCGAATGCCCGAAGAAATGGACGCCGATGCCGCAGATCATGTCCCACTTTACCGACCCGTCCATCAGTTCGACCAGGGCGCCGTGCCCGATGCCCGAGCCCAGGTACGGCTGCACGAGCCCCTGCCCCCGCGTCAGGCCGGCGACGGCCAGGTGCGCCTCGTAGGACTGGGCCAGGGCCGCAATCGGCCCGCGCACGCCCGCGATTCACTCCGACGCCTCGCTCACGCGACCGACGATGCTCGCGATCGCCGCATCGATCTCCGGATCGTCGTGGAGGCGTTGTCCGAGCGTGCTCGCGTTCGTGCCCCGGGGCATGTGTGCCTCGCTCTGTTGGAACTCAACTTGCGCTCGTCGCGCCGATCGCTTCACCCGACCGGCGCCAGTCCTCCCGCCCGTCGCCACGCGCTGAGCTGTCCGAGATGCACCGCGTTGTGCTTGACGAGGAACTGGATCGGCAGGTCGCCGATCGTCGCAAACCGCGACCGCCAGCGCTGGATCGGCGTCGCCTCGCGCAAGCGCCGGGTCGGGACCGCCCGCACGGCGTCGGCCGCATCGTCATAAGACTGGCAGTACAGCCGGATCAGATCCTCACGCGGCAGGTACGCATCCGGGTCCGCCTCGGGCCGGGAGTTTCGCCCGTAACGATGGTCCAGCGGATCACGGACCGCCTCGCCCCGGAGGATCCCCGCCAGAACCGGCGCGTAGGCAGACAGATGGCTCAGGATCCACGCCGGGTGGTTCAACACCACGCCGCGCACCGGCTGGGCGACCATCTGTTCATCGCTCAGATCCGCGACCAGGCGCATCGCGTACGCCCGTAGTTCGGCCCAGCAGGAGAGCACCGACTCGCCCGGCGGGTCATCCATCGCCCGCCTCGCCCGCCACACGCCGCACCGCCCGGACCATCGAGTCCCCCCGCATCCCCGCGGCCCGCCCCAAGCGAATCGCCTCGTCCAGCGCGTATCCGCGATGAACCGCAAGGTACGCCGCCCACAAGCCGCCCACCCGGTTCGACGAGCCGCAATGGACCGCGACCGGCCCGGGCGTGCCCGCCAGAACCCCGGCGAATCGGTCCACGTCCTCACGCGAGAACGTCTTGGGCGTCAGCGGGATCGTGACGTACGTCATGCCACACTGTTTGATCCTCTCCGGCTCGTCAAAGCCCAGCGATTCCAGTTCCTCGGGCCGCCGAAGGTTGACGATCGTCGTGACACCGCGCGCATCCAGTTCTTCGATCCCCCGCCGGGTCGGCTGGCCGGCGAAGTACACATTGCCGTCGCGAAAGACGTTGTCGAAGTGGGTCGCGAGGGCGGTTTCCGCTTTGGCCGTGCCGACGGACGCCCGGTCCAGCGTCGTCGCGCACCCACCCTGCATCGATGCGCTGACCAGCAATACGCCGCCCATGACGAGCAGCACGAGAATCTGTGGCTGAATCATCCGGTGCTTTCTCCCGACTGGATCGTACCTTCCTCGACCGGCTGGATCACCACGAACCCCTCGCCCTCGAAGCACATCTGGAGCGATTCGCCGCTGCCTCGACCCAGGAACGTCTTGAACGAAACATCGGTCTTGAGCGTCGGCTCCAGCGATCCGGACCACGCCACCGTGGCGTTCGGATCAGTGAAGACCGGCTCCCCGCGCTGTACCCGCAACGTCAGCGGGTCGAAGTGCGTCGTGATCGCCACGAGCCCGCGCCCCTCGAGGCGAACATTGAACAGCCCCCCCGCCAGCATCGCCGAGACACGCCGCATCATCTTGATATCCCACTGGATCCCCTCCTGGAACGCCAGCAGGTCGTTGCCGTTGACGCACAGCGCCCCTTGCCCGTCGAGCTCGATGATCGAGACTTTCTTGCCCGCGTCGGCGAGGTAGACCGTCCCCGTGCCCTCGGCCCGGGTCAGGCGCGTCCCCTCGCCGCTGACCGCCTTTTTGAGCAACTTGCCGACGCCGTGCTCGAGTATCCCCTCCCGCGTGAACCTGACCTGCCCGCGGTAGGCGACCATCGCGCCCATCTTCATCCAGACCAGCCCGTCCAGGTTCACCTCCAGGAGGCGCGGCGATTCCATCTCGAACAGCCCCTGCCCGCGATCCTGCTGGGCCGTCTGCTCGATGAACGAGTCGATCGAATACCTGGACATGGTTGTGCCCCGTGTGCGTGTACGTCGGTCGCCAGTCTACGGCCTTTCCCCGCCGCCCGCCCGGTTCATTCCCCTCACGCTGTCATCAGGTCCAGCAGCCCATCAAGGCGTTCGTGCTCATCCAGCCGCGACACGGACTCGCCGAGGCGATCGCAGGCGTCCTGCCCGATCACGTCCACTCCGAGAGCCGACGCCTTGACGCCGATCTCCCGGGCGCTCATCGGATCGCGCGGATCACCCTTGGGCACGTCCACGCGCGTCGCGTGCGTCGTCCCGTCGCGCAGCGTGATCGTTACGCGGCTGGGCTGAAACTCCGGGAACAGAGCCTCGAACTCGTCGTTGGCCTCGACCCGGACCATATCCATGATCGGCTCCAGGGACCGGTCCTCGATCCGCTCCTGACGGAACTGGAGCGGCGTGACCATCCCGTCGGCCAACCCCACCGCCATGCAGTACGGCAGCGAGTGGTCGGCCGTCTCCCGCGATCGGGGACGATACTTGGACAGATCGCCCAGAATGTCGGCCGCCCGCGCGATCACCTCGACCCGGATCTGAACCACGTCCTCCGCCCTGATCCCGTTGTCCGCGACGCACCGGAGCATCGCCGTCAGCGGCGAGTGGCTCAGCGCCTCGATCGGGAAACTCTTCATCCCGCAGTCAAGGATCCGGTACCGATCGCCCGGCGACCGCGGCAGGTCCCGCGTCAAGCCCTCGGCATCGAACCGACACGCCTCCCCGTTGCAGACGTTGTGCCCGAACGCATGGAACAGCCCCTCCTTGCCATCGAAGATGTGCTCGGGTCCGGTATATCCGCGGGCCGCCAGGATCGCCGATTCGACGCCCATCCGCGCCGCCCACGGATCGACCGTGTTCTTCATACACGTCAGTTTCCCCGCCGTGACGGCCCCGAGCGAGCCCGTCCGCGAGGCACAGATCCCCACCCCGTTGACCATCTGCTCCTCATCCAGACCCAGCGCCTTGCCCGCGGCGAACGGCGCGGCAAAGCCCGTCAGCGTCGCGTGGTGCCACCCGTACTCGCGGATCCCCGGGCGGCCGATCTCCGCAAGGCGCATCTCGATTTCGTAGGCGATGATCGTCGCCAGGATGAGATCCCGGCCCGACGACCCCCGAAACTCGCAGATCGCCAGCGGCGCACCGAGGATGTCGCTGGGATGGACCGGGTCCGCTTTCCAATAGATGTCGTTGTAGTCCATCGCCCGGATCACGTGGCTGTTCAGGAACGCCGCATCGACCGGATTGGTCCGCAACCCCGAGACGAAGCACCGGCACGGACCGGTTCCCCTCTCGCCCTCGCCCAGCCCGGCCATCTGGCGATGGTGGGCCAGCAGGATCTTCGCGTCCTCCTGTTGGCTCCCGCCCAGAGCGCACCCGAGCGAGTCGAACCAGAACAGGCGGGCCCGCTCGATCGCCTCACCGCTCAGGTCCTCGAATCGCAGCGAGCACGCCCACTGCGCCAGATCCCGCGAGATGAATCCCTCTGTCCTGTATGCGGCGTCTGCCATCGGTGCTCTTCCCGTTCAGGCGGCGATGCAAGGCCCATGGTACGCCCCCGGTCGCCCGCCCGATTCCCGCGGCTGACGCCCCTACCCTTGCCCCCGTGAACCCCGACCTCCAACACATTGCCCGCGACCGATTCGGGATCGAGTCGCTCTACCCGATCCAGCAGCGCATCGTCGATCGCCTCATGGCTGGAGGGCACGCCCTGGTCGTCATGCCCACCGGATCGGGCAAGAGCCTCTGCTACCAGCTGCCCGCACTGGCCATGCCCGGGCCCGGCGTCACGCTCGTCTTCAGCCCGCTGATCGCGCTCATGGAGGACCAGGTGTCGGCCCTTCGAGCCCGCGGAATCAATGCCCAATACGTCAACAGCACGCTCGACCGCGACCAGCGCCGGCGTCGCTACCGGGCCTTGGCCCGGGGCGAGTACCAACTGATCTACGCCACCCCCGAACGCATGAACAAACCCGAGTTCGTCCGGGCCCTGGCTCGCGTTCCGGGAGGCGTCAGGCTCCTGGCGGTCGACGAGGCCCACTGTGTCTCCAGGTGGGGACACGACCTGCGCCCGGCCTACCAGCAGGTGGGGTGGTTCCGCTCGCACCTGGGCAGCCCCCCCACCATCGCCCTGACCGCCACCGCGACGCCCGCCGTCCGCGACGACATCCGCGCTACGCTCGGGCTGGACGCACGCGCCATGCCGCTGTTCGCCACCGGGATTGATCGACCCAACCTCTCCCTCGTTGCCCGGGACGTCTGGGATGATTCGGACAAGATCGACCTGATCCAAGACGTCCGGGGCCAACACCCCGGAACGGGGATCGTCTACTTCGCACTCATCAAGGACCTGGAGCGCTACGCGGACCTGCTCCGTCCCTCGATCGGCGATCGACCGATCGAGATTTACCACGGGCGTCTTTCGCCGCGTTCCAAGAAGCGGGTCTACAGGCGGTTCATCGCGGCCGACCCTTCGGACAACCTGCTACTGCTGGCGACCAACGCGTTCGGCATGGGCGTGGACAAGCCGGACATCCGCTTCATCGTCCATGCGCAGGTCCCCGGCAGCGTCGAGGCGTACCACCAGGAGGTGGGACGGGCCGGGCGGGACGGGAATCCCTCGGGTGCCTGCTGCTCTACGCCCAGGACGACCTGGCGATCCAGCAGCAGTTCGTCGCGTGGAAGAACCCCGATGCAGACCTGCTCGTGCGCATCTCGCGGGCGATCGAGCACTCGGGACACGCGGACTTCGACGCAGAAGAGATCCGCCTGGAGGTCGTGGGCAGGACCGGGCAGTGGGGACTCATTGACCAGGCGCTGATCTGGCTGGAGCACGCGGGGGTGATCGAACCCACGTCGATCCAGGGCCGCTTCCGCCTGGTCGAGCCGCTGCGAGACGACCAGATCGACGCCATGCAGATCCAGGCCAAGCGGCAGCGCGACCTGGAGCGGCTGCTGGACGTGGTGAACCTCGCCGGATGCCCTGACATCCACGCGTTCGTGCGCGCGTATTTCCGCCTCGACGCGGAGGATTGAACCGGTCCGGCGCCGGATGGGCCCCGGGCGTGTGGGGCGGGACCGCTAACAGCCTTGCATATAGAGCACGATGAACTCGAAGAAGTCGCGGACATCGACCGTGTCGTCGTCGTTGACATCGGCCAGAAGATCGCCACCGGCGAACGCCCCGACGAACGTAAAGAAATCTCCGATGTCCACCGCACCATCGCCGTCGAGGTCCGCCAGGCACCCGTTCCATGACGCAGCGGCGGCCACGTCCAGCCTGCCGAATCCCATCAGCCCGTCAAACGCGGGGTTGAGTGTGCTGACGTCGATGGTCGTGTCCTTGAGCATCTTCTTGAAGTGGGCCCAGCGCCGAACGGATCCGATGGACTTGACCAGGGCCGCCGTGCCCGAGAGCAGCGGCGCCGAGAAGCTGGTTCCACTCGCCGAGCCGAACCCGCCGCCGGGAATCAGGCTCACCAGGTCTACACCCGGGGCCGAAACCACCACATGGTCGCCGAAGTTGCTGAACGGCGCCAAGACGTCGCCGAAGTCCACCGCACAGGTCGCGACGACCTTGTTGAACGCCGAGGGGTACAGCGGGGGAACCTCTCGCGAGTCGTTGCCCGCAGAGGCCACCACAATGATTCCCGCGTCCACGGCCTCATCGACCGCGTCCTCGACGACCGGCACCTCAACGTCGGCGCCCATGGAGATATTGATCACGTCGGCCCCCTGGTCGATCGCGAAGTAGATCCCCTTGGCCAGGAGGAATGCCGTGGAGTGCCCGTCGCCCTCGATCACCCGGACCGGCAACAATGCCGCGTCGGGCGCGACCAGATTCACCAACCCGGCGACGAACGTCCCGTGCCCGACCATCTCGTCGATCAGGAGGTCGCCGTCGTCATCGAGCCCGTTTCCCACATCGCTCGTGTCCGTCGTGCCGTCGACGAAGTTGAATCCCGGGAGCACCGTGGCGCTGCTGAGTCCCGGATGCGCCGCGTCCAGCCCCGTGTCCACGATGGCCACCACGGTCCCCGCTCCCGTCGAAAGCGAGTGCGCCGCCCCGAGACCCAGTTCAACAATGATCGTCTGACTCTCAAACTGCCTGAGGCTCGAGCCGATCCAGAAGTCTTGCGCCCCGGGTCCCGGATCGCCGCTGACGAAATCCAGTTCGGCCCGCAGGATCCTCGGGTCGGTCTCGATGACCAACTCGAACTGGTCCTCGGTGACCCCTTGGGCGATCTGGAGCAGATAGACCTGACGCGACGGGATCGAGTCGACCACGCCGCTCACGAGCGAGGGGAAGTCCGCGAGGATGTCGGCGATATCCACGCCGGGCATCAGCGTGATCAAGCCCACCCCTGAAATAGGGTCATCGGGCTCGTCTGCGGCCGCCGAGCACGCGAGCACGCCCAGCGCCAGCGCCCCCACGCGCACGGAAGCGATCACATCATCGAATCGGCATGTCATGTCGGATCTCCGATCGCGCAGAACGGGGCCCACAGGGCCGGATGAGGTCGCTGGCCCAGCAACTCCCGCTGGGCCAGCGTCAGGGCGTCAAACAACGCCGCGGGCGTCCGGGCCCCCAGCTCACTCCATAATCCGTACGCGCGGGACATCAGTTCCCGCGTCGTCAGGTCGTGTGCGCTCCAGAGGCTCGCCACCAGACCAGCCGCGCCGGACACAAGGAATCCACGGGCAAGCCCGTAGACCTCATCTGCCCCCGACACCGCGGCCCGGGCGGTCTCGCACCCACTGAGTGTAACCATCGATCCGCCCAACTCCAACCCAAATATGTCCCGCACCGTCATCCACCCGTCCGAAAGCCGAAGAGCCGCCGCCATCGGTCGCCCCGCAGGGAAACTCCCGTGGCACGCCAAGTGGATCAACTCCACGCCCCGGCACCGCTCACGCAGGCTGGCCAGGGTCGCCTCCGGGTCCATCAGCAACGCAGAACCCGGCAGGGCATCGGATATCGACCGAACCTCCGCCTCGATTCCCGGAGCCGCCTCGTCGGGGACCCCGACGATGAGCGCACCGCGCCGATCGGATGAGGCCTCGGCGGCGCTGGTCCGCAGGCTCCGCAACACGCTCGCACTGGGCGCATACCGAACCCGAACACGCTCAACCAGGTACTCCTGCCCGTCGTGCAACGCGTGGAACGGCACCGCGTGAAGGGGTCCGAACGGAACGAATACGAGCCGATGCACTCCCGCGATCGCCCCGCTGATCGGCGCCAGGATCGCCTCGTAGAGTCGGCCCAGCGCCCGCCGGGCGTCGGGCTCCATGCGGTCGGCCCGCCGGGGGTCGCCCGCCGAACGTGCAAGAGCCCGGCGAATCTGGAACATGAGCGCTGCCGTCAACTCCTCGACGTCCGCCAGGTCCGCCAGATCGCGGAAGACCTCCGCGCCCTGGCGCCTGACCACAAAGGCCATCAGGCGTCCACCGGTTGCGAAGTATTCGACCAGCGCCGATTCCTCGTCGAGCAGCCCCTGGGCCGCGGGAAGCTCGATCGGCGACCCGAATATCGCCCCCGCCGACCGCGTCGCCGCCAGACGTTGCTCGAGTTCGGCGATCCGATCCTCGCATTCCCTGAGTTGCCCGCGCCACTCGTCGAGCGAGACGGCCCCCCCACCACCACCCACACCCCCCGTGCCAAGTCCGGCATCCAGCACCGCGTACAACGCGTTGAGCGACGCCCGCCGCGAGGCCAGTTCCTGAACCAGCGCCGCCTCGTGCGAGTCGGGTCGAGCCGCCGCCAGATCCTCGCCCAGATCCACGCCGCCCTGGGTCGCGTCCAGCAGCGCCCGTCCCCGGGCTCGCTCGACCGTATCGAATGCCAGACGCACCGCCTTGTCGCCGCCGAAGTCCAGGCTCGCCTCGATCGTGTCCTCGTAGATCCGCATGCGCGTGCCGACGACCGCATTGCGGAGGCGATCGGCGCCGAACGAGCCTCGAAGCCGCTCGACCTGCACCAGCGCCCGGTCGAACTCGCTCAGGCACGCCTGCCCCTCGCCCCGGGCCCGCAGGATCCGTGCCCGCAGGTGGTGCAGTTCGGCCATGAGCGGCGCCACCCCAACCCGTTGGGCAGACGCGAATGCCGCCTCCAGGTGCTTCTCGGCCGCTTCCAGATCGCCACGCTCCAACGCCGCCAGCGCACGCACGCGGACCGCCAGCGCCGATTCCGACGGGCGATCCTCCAGGAGGGTTCCGGCCTCGACCGCCAAGGACTCGGCCCCGACGGGATCGCCCCGGGCCAAGTGGGCCGTCGAACGCAGCACGCGCGTCATGCCCATCCCCGTCCGATGCCCCAGTTTCTCGAACTGCCGATCCGCCTCGCCGAGCATCCGCTCGGCCTGCTCAACCCGCCCGGCCTGGAGCAGCGCCCGGCCCAGACCCAGAGTCCCGCGAGCCCGCTCGAACGCCAGACCGCTCGTCTCCAGCAACGGCAGCGCCCGTTCGAACGCCTGCACGGCTTCATCGGTCGCCCCGATCGACGCCAGCGCATCGGCGCGCTCGGCATCCAGACGCGCCATGTCCCCCGCCGCCGCGTCATGCTCGAACTGACGCCGCGCCAGCTCGTAGTGGCGAACCGCCTCCTTCAGGCGGCCCTGACGCGCCAGCATGTCGGCAAGGTTCCCGTGCACGATCGCCTCGGCCCGCCGACTCCCGGCACGCTCGAACGCCTCGATCGCCGAACCAAACGCCCGCTCGGCCTGGACGAACTCGTTGAGGTCCATCAGCACGTCGGCACGGTTCGATTCCAGTTGGGCCAGGATCATCGGCTCGTCGAGCAGGTGCGGACGGGCATGGTCCAGGTGCGCCAGCGCCGTGCGAGGATCATCCCGAATCCGATGGATATTCCCCACGTTGAAGTCGGTCTTGGCCGCCCAGACCAACTCCCCCAACGCGACGAACCGCTCCCGGGCTTCCTCGGCCGCCTCCAACGCCTCGTCGATCCGCCCCAGACGCGCCAACGGTTGGAGCAGGTTCAGGCGGATCCGCGCCTGGTCAAACGTCCGCCCCGAATCGTTCGCGATCCGCTCGGCGTCGGCCAGCAGGTCGATCGCCTCGTTGAACCGATTCGTGCTCGACATCGCGTGCGCCAGGGCCATCTTCGTCATCACCTTGACCCGATCGTCGCCGACGCGCTGGGCCAGCTCGTCGACCAGGCGCCCGTGCTCGAGTGCACGCGCGGCGTCTTCGAGCACGAGTGCTCGGGTCTCTTCGGCCATCGCCAAGAGCAACTCGCTCACGGCGCCCCCTTCGGCGCCCACGCGAGAGAGCCGCTCTTCCGGTGTCAGGATCTCCAGCTCCTTCATCAGTCTTCGTATGGGAGAGTCATCGCCGGTCATGGCCGGGTCAGGGAACCTGGATCGGCCCCACCGCCAGCGACGTCTGCCCCATCTCCAGCGTCAGTTCGTATGACCCCGAGGGAACCTCCATCTTGAACAGCCCGCTCTCGTCGAGCGTGGCCCTGGCCACTGGCTCGGGCGACCCGATCGGGCACAGCGTCGCGCTGCGGACGGCCGCGGGCGCCTCGGAGTCCACCTGCCCGCGAAGCACCCAGCGCGATCCATCCCCGCTGCGCCCGGGTGACATGTCCAGATCCACGTTGGCCACCTCGCTCGTAAACGCAAGCTGGAACTCGGTCGCGGGCCCGCGAAGGCCCGCCATCGCCGGAGTGGCCCTGCTGTCGAACTCCAGCGCCGCCACGATCCGCCGAACTCCTCGAACCGCCCGTTCGGCGAGCGTGGGGCCGGACAACGCCCGGCGGGCCGCCCGCAGCGCCGGGGCAGAGGGCTCGAACGTCTGGTCCTCCGAGATCGTCCGGTGGACCGTGCGGATCAGCTCGATCGTCTCCCGAACCGTCGAGGACTCGGCCGCCCGCCGCTGGATCCGAAGGCGAAGCTCTTCGCTCGTCTCACCGAGCACGTACGAAACCAGATCCTCGAATGTCATCCCTGAAGTCCCCATCTGGTGTCCTCTCCAACGAGTTCATCCCAAAGGAACCCGCATCCCGGGCCCGGATACGTCGCACAAAGAGAATACAGATCCGATCACAACCCGATCCTCTGCCCCATGCGGAGGTGTTCCAGCACAGCCCGCCCGGCTAGTCCCTGTCCTGGACGGTGCCTGTCAGGAGGCTGGTCAGTTTCCTCAGGCATCTCGCCCGTGTTGGACCGATGCTCCCCCGGGGAATCCCCAGACGCTGCGAAATCCGGTCGTACCCCTCGCCCGTATCGCTGAAAACCGCCTGGATGAGGTCTCGGCAGCGTTCGTCGAGCCTGGTCAAGGCCTCACGAACCGCCTGCCTCGCCTCGGCATCCGCAACCACCTCTTCAGCCGGAGTCCAGTCCTCCAGCTCGGGCCCGCCCGATTCCGTCGGATCGAACGTCCTGGAGTGCTTGATGCGCCAGCACTCGCGGTGGGTCGTCGTGATGAGCCACTTCGCGACGCTGGCCCGGTCCTGGAGCGAGGCGAGGCTCCGAGCGGCCACCATGAACACCGTCTGGAAGATGTCGTCGCTGGCATCCTCGGAGAACCGGTAGCGCTTGGGGATCGAGTAGACCAGTCGCCGGTACCGATCGACGAACGCCGACCACGCCCGCTGATCGTTCGCAAGGCAGGCCTCGATCAGGTCGTTGTCGTCGGCTGTAGACCAGTCTCGTTGCACGCCCATGTGTTCCCGCTCGGCCACGATCACGCCGACCCTTCGCGGCACTCCGAATCGCATCCGAAGCCTGGATCGGGGCAGGGGCGGGCATTGTAAGCCCGGGACGATCCACCGGCTCAGCGCCCGCCCGGCCCGATACGATCCCTCTGAAGTTCCGATCCGGCCGCGGCGCCGATCACGCGAAGCGAGGGAGCCCGTCGATGAATGCAACGGGGTTGAAATGGACAGCGGCGCTGGCCGCAAGCGTCGGGGTGGCTGCCTGCATCTTCGGGTGCGCATCGGACCGCCCGGTGCGAGTAGTTGATCGGCGCCCGGGCCCGATCGATCGGATCGGGGCCATGCTCGACGCCTGGCACGCGGCCGCCGCCAGCGCCGATGAGCAGACCTATTTCTCGTTCTTCTCTGGAGACGATGCCGTCTTCATGGGCACCGACGCCACGGAACGGTGGACCGTTCCCGAGTTCAAGGCCTACGCCCACCCCTTCTTCGAGCGCGGACGCGCGTGGTCCTTCACGGGCACGGATCGGCACATCGTGCTGGGCCCGTCCGGGGACGTGGCGTGGTTCGATGAGGTCGTCGTGACCGCCGAGCGCGGGGACTGGCGCGGCTCCGGTGTTGTGGTCAAGATCGACGGCCGGTGGAAGATCGCCCACTACAACCTCTCGCTGCCCATTCCCAACGAGGTTTTCGATGATGTCCTGACCCTCATCCGCGCACACGAAACCGACGAGCAGCCGGCAGATGACGACGGCTGATCCCGCAGCCTGTGAGTCCGGTCCAAGTCCCTCCCCAACTGGTCGGCACCGGATTCCCAGATGGGCGACATGGGGCAGGCCCGCCTCAGGTCGGGGGTTGAAGATCACTCCATCGGGTCTATACTGATAAACGAGTCTGTTATCTGCCAACCTCTGCGGGGTCGGGGAATCGGCAGGGTGACGCGCAGGGTTTCCGAGACCGCGGGGGGCCGATCCAATGCTGACCAACACGTCCAAGTACGCTCTTCGTGCGATGGCCTGGATTGCCCAGGGCCGGGGCGAACCCGTCTCGACGGGCGTTCTGGCCGAGCGGTCCCTGGCCTCGGCCCCGTACCTGGCCAAGATACTCAGGCAGTTGGCTCGTGCGGGGCTGGTGCGGAGTCGGCGAGGCGTCGGCGGGGGATGGATCCTCGCGCGGGCGCCGGGACAGATCACGCTGCTGGAGGTCTTGCGTGTCGTACAACCAATCGAGCGAATCGTCGGGTGCCCGCTGGGCCTGCCCGAGCACAACGGGGACCTGTGCCCGCTCCACCAGGCCGAGGACGAGTTGATGGCCCAGTGCATCGACATTTTCGGCCGGCGCTCGCTGGCGGACGTTCTCGGGGGTGACGGCTGCGGGGCTCCGATGTGCCCGAGGAACCGGAACCCGGATGCCTGGTGCGATGGCCAAGGCGCCGGGTCTGGCGATGAAGCCTATGGAACCTGAGCGAGTTGGAATCATCGGGGCCGGTGCGATGGGCACATGCCTGTCGGCGATCATGGGCGGTCACCTGCCGACCGTCGTAGTCTGCCGCAATCCCCGCCGCGCCGGCGTGCTCTTCGAGCGCGGGGCACGCGTCAACGGTCTGATCGAGGCGGCCTCGCGGCCGATCGTCGTCGGACGGATCGCGGACCTGGCCCGGGTCGGGCCATTCTCGACGATCTTCGTGGCCACCAAGACCAGCGCGATCCCCGAGGTCGCCGGCGAACTGGGCCCGCTGCTGGCCAGCGGATCCCTCGGGCCTGAGCCCCCGTTCGTCGTCAGTTTCCAGAACGGCATCGAGCCGGGGCGACAGTTGATGGAGTCGATGGACTACCGGCGGGTGCTGCGGATGGTCCTGTCCTTCGGGGCCCGCCTCGACGAGGCGAGCGGCGACGCCCAGGCCTTGTTCTTCGACCCACCTGACTACATCGGTGGCGACCCGAAGTACCACGAGGCCTGCCGGCGACTGGCGGACCTGCTGACCCGTGCCGGGCTCGAGACCCGGACCGATCCGGACATCGAGCTGCGGGTCTGGTCCAAAGCGATTGTCAACGCGGCGATGAATCCGGTCGCCGCCCTGGTCAACTCGACGGTCGGGGAGGTCATGGCGTCGCCGGCGGCCCGAATCGTGGAGCGTCTCCTGGAGGAGGGGCTGACGGTCGCGGAGGCCGAGGGACTGGATCTGGGGCGGGATTACCTCGATCGCTCGCGTGCGTTCATCGCCCGCGCCGGCGACCACGTGCCGAGCATGGTCCAGGACATCCGAAGCGGGCGGGAGAGCGAGGTCGGACAACTCAACCGCCAGATCATGCGCCACGGCAAGAAACTGGGCGTGCCCACCCCCACCCATGAAATCATCGATGCCCTCATCGAAACCTTCGACTGGCGGGTCTACCGGAAGCTCCACTCCGAATCGCCGACGGACCCGGCCTGATCGACGCGACGGCGACGCGGAAGACAGGAAGATTCACCGCGGAGGGCACCGAGAACACAGAGGAGGATTCAATACTTCGAGTCCTTCGGATCCTTCGAGTTCAACGTCATCTCTCCGCATTCTTCGCGCACACCTCGGCGGCCCCCGCGTTCGTCCGGGCCTGTTGAGAAGACTGAACGCAGAGCCCGCAGAGAAAGCGCCGAGGGCCCAGAGAAGAGGCAGACGACGGCTCTGGGTGCCTGGTCGGACCCACGCGCCAAGTCAACACGAAGGTGACGAGTATCGGAAAGAGATTCGGTACGGAGGACACGGTAAACACGCGGGGGATTCAGTACTTCGAGTCCTTCGGATCCTTCGAGTTCAACGTCATCTCTCCGCGCCCTTCGCGCACACCTCGGCGGCCCCCGCGTTCATCCGGGTCTGCCAACGCCCACGAGTTTCGTTGCTGATTTGTCTCAGCCCGGACCGGCGCCGTCTGAGGGCCGCCCACCGGGAACAGCCCCCGGACCGCCCAATCCGTCGGCCAGGGCCTGTCGGCATCGGCTCAGATCCATGACCCGACCGCCGTGCTCGCCGGCGTACTGCTGCGCCGCCTGGGCGCTCTCGAACGCGACAACACCGGTGGCCATCGGCGTCTGAATCTCGGGGCCCAGCACATAGACCGCGTCGCCGGCGTCGAGCCAGTGCCCGCTCTGGAACCCATGGACATACCGGTGGACCTGTCGCTCGCCCGTGTCCACAGCCAGCATCTCGCCCACGTCGTCAAAGAGCCGGCGCTTCACACCCGAGCCATCCCCTTCGATGATCGCGGCGGCGTACCGATCGTCGCTGATGATCATGCCGCACGTGTCGCACACGTCCTGCCCGTAGTAGATCTCGGGCGGCGCCCATGGATCGCCCCGATCGCACCCTGAAACGCTCAGGGCGAAGGCGGGCGCCAGCACACCGAAAACCACCGCAGCGATACCCCCGTGGACCGCACCACCCGATCGCACACCGCCCAGGCCTGACGACGATTTCGGCGAACTCACAACGGCCTCCGGGCGAACAAGACCGACGCGGCCCCGAGGGGCACGACGATCCATGCCACCAGCGAACCCCACAGCAGCGCCGGCAGCGCCTCTCCGAAGCGTCGCGTCGCGTAGAGCCCGGCCGGGCCCAGCACGTCCATGCTCGAACCCAGCCCGTGCACGGCCGCCATCTTGAACGCCTGGAGCGGGTTGACCAGGCCCAGCAGCAGCAGCGTGGGGATCTGGAGTCGGAAGATCACGGCCGCGCCCATCAGCCCGAGATCGCCGAAGAAGACGAGGATCAACCAGGTGAAGACCGCTGCTCCGGTTGCGGTCCCGCTGCGCCGGGCGAGCGTGGAGATCAGGATCCCGACCGCGAGCATCGCCGCCGCCAGAACGAACGAGAAGAGCACGAGGTTGACGAATGCGCCGGTGTCGGCCCCCTGCCTTCCCCTGGCCAGCACCAGCCCGCTGATCCCGAACCCGATCGCCAGCGAGCCGGTCAGCGCCAGCGCCAGCCCGATGAACTTGCCCAGCAGGACTTCCATGCGACCGACCGGCTGGGCGAGCAGATACCCGAGCATCCCCCGCTCGCGCTCGCTGGCAAGGCTGGCGGCCCCGATGCTCAGGCCCATCAACGGCACGATCAAGAGCACGAGATTGATCAGGCTCGCGGCCGTTCGCCCGAATCCGGCCAATCCGGTCAGCCCCGCGCTGGCCCGCGACAGATACGCCAGCCCGAGGGCAAGCACGGCAAAGGCCACGGTGTACAGGATGAACCAGCGGTTCCGCAGCGCATCGCGCAGTTCCTTTCTGGCCAACGTCGCGATGTTCCGCGGGTCCGGGAATCGCTCGCCGCGCACGTCTGCGGTGATCGGGGCCGCGTGGGTCATGGTGCGTCCTCCCGCGCCAGCGCGTCCGGCGCCGCCGAGACCTCGAACTTCCGCACGATGATCTTCCCGCGAGCCAACGCGTGGATCGGGGCTGCCCTGTCATCCGGTTGCACGTGAACATCCAGGGACTGCCCGTTGCGCGTCACGGCGAACCCGTCCCGGCGGAGCAGCCCGACCGCGCGGTCCAACGTTTCCTGCTCCAGATGGATCGTCAGCGTCGAGCCGCCCTGCGAATCCCGTTCGAGCAGGCCAGCCGGGCACTCTCGCTCCAGACGCCCCTGCTCCATGAGCACCACGCGCTGACCAAGTCGGCGGACGTCATCGGCCCGGTGGGACGTGAACAGCATCGTCTTTCCCTGGGCGTTCAGGTCGCCCAGCAGGGCGTTGAGCGTGCCCCGACCCTTGGCATCCAGGCTGGAGGTCGGCTCGTCGAGCAGCAGTACGGGCGGATCAGCCAGCAGCGCCGTCGCCAGCGCCAGGCGCTGCTTCATTCCCCCCGACAGTTGCCCCACACGCCTGCGATGGACCGATTCGAGCCCGACCCGCTCCAGGGCCGAGCGGGCGCTGGAGCCGGGCACACGCTTGAGACGGCCGAAGAACCGAACCATCTCCAGCACGCGGAAGTCGTCGTAGAGGGCCAGTTCCTGGGGCACGTACCCGATCAGCCGGCGCACCGCCTTTCCGCGCCGGGCCACGTCCAGCCCCGCGACGCGGATCCGCCCCCGGAACGGCAGCAGCCCAAGCACGCAGCGCATGATGGTCGTCTTGCCCGCACCGTTGGGGCCCCACAACGCGACTGCTTCTCCGGGCGCAACTCGGAACGTCACGTCCCGGACCGCGCGGCACCGGCCGAATCGCTTGCACAGCCCCTCGACGCGGATCATCGGCGACCTCCCGCCCGGTCGCCGCCCGTCGGCCGACCGATGGGAACCGCTCCCTTACGGTCGCGGCTCGTTCTTGATTTGGCGCGGACCCCTCCCCGGACACGGTTGGCAACGCGGCGGCGGCGCCACGACCCACGCGTGACGCCCCCCGTAACGATCGATGCCCCACCGCCCAGGAGAATCAGCGAGGCCGACCACAGCCCCGCCGTCGAAGCAGGCTCCCGCGGGGTCACGCTGGCGGCGATCGGCGACATGAGCGGGGCGTCATCCGTAACCTTGGGCTTGGGCCGAACGATCGGCATCGCCCGGGCGGCCATCTCAACGGCCTGCTGCGCGGGAGAGAACAGGAAGAGCCTGAGCCTCGGCTCCCGGTCCATCAGGTTTTCGAACAGGCTCTGCGCGTGGTATGGGACGTCCCCGACTCCGTCCCCATCAAGGTCGAATCCGCGGTAGTCGCTCCAGTAGTTGCCCCGCCCCTCGTATGTGAAGTCGTTGCCCTTGAAGTCTCCCCCACCGAGCAGACCGACCTGCTCCAGGTTGTCCAGGAACGTGTTGCCGGTGAAGTTGTTGCGCTCGACCGACGGCGTGAACGCGACGCCGACGTCGTTGTAGGCAAAGACGTTGCCGCGGTACACGTGCTGGACGTCCACGCGCGACGGCGAGTTGTCGATTTGAAGGCCGACCCGGTTGCCCACGAACAGGTTGTTCTCCGCGATGAGCCCGTCCATGTCCTTGCCCGATGCCGAACCCGCTGGGCCCGCGATTGCGGGCGAAGGTGTTTCGCCGCAGCGTCAGATTCTGGCTGTACATCAGGAACGCGCCGACCGAGTTGTTCTCCAGGACGTTGTCCTCGAGGACATTGCTGTCGCTGTACATGAAATGCAACCCGTAGCGGCCGTAAGAGATGTGGTTTCGGCGGATCTGCGTGCCGTCGGAGAACCACATGACGGTATCGCGGCTGCTGGTGATCGTGTTGTCCTCCACGACGCCATCCCGACACTCCCACATGCGGATCCCGTCGCCCCGTCGGGGCACGTCCAGATCCTTGCCGCCGATGACGTTGCCGCGGATGACGCTCCCGTTGGACCCCTTGAGGTAGATGCCGAACAGGACGTCTCTGAGCGTGTTGCCCTCGATCGTCACGCGTGAGGCCACCACGGAGATCCCGGCATTCTCCAGGTCCAGGCTCGCGCCCGTATTTCGGATCACGAAGCCCCGAATCGTCACGTCCGGCGCCGTGACGTCCACCACGTCGCCCTCGCCGCCCCCGTCGATCACCGCCCCCGCCTCGGCGATGAGGCTCAGCGGACGATCGATGAGGATCGTCCCCGCGTAGATCCCCGCGGGCACATGGATCACCTCCCCGGGGCCGGCGGCTCGGATCGCACCCTGAAGATCAAAGGGCTCGCCGGCTCCGGACGCCGGGCTCGACAGGCACGCCCAGATGCCCAGCGTCATCGCGAGCATCGGGTTGGGCCTCGTGCGTGCCATCAGTGCGGTTCCGGGAGCCCCCCACCCAGGGTCGAACCTCCGCCGGAGTCCACTGCGTGCTCGGGCGATGTCGGCTCTGTCCCGGCTCGTCGGCCGTGCGCATCCACCAGGGGTTTGTAGGCGCGCCGATGCAGGTACAGCCCGACGATGACCAGAACCGCCGCGATCGTCGCCAGGATCAGCCCGGGCCCGGGAGAGGCGATTGTCTCGAACTGTCCCACCGTCCCCACGCCCAGTACGGGCGGCGTAAACGGCTTGACCGCGTGGGACAGGGGCGCATCGGGGTTCAGGTGCTGCCCGAAGTTGCTCAACCAGAAGTGCAGGTCGAGCAGGAAGAACGGCGGGAACAGCACCGTTGGGAGCGTGAGCAGCGCCGCCCAGCGCGTGTGGACGTGCATTGCCCCCTCCACCAGGAGCACCAGCGCGATGATCATGCCGACCGACAGCGATCGTTCCAGTTGCGCCGCTTCGTTGAGCGGCCGCATGCCGATGTAGTGGTTCAGCCCGTCGATCTCACGAACGTCGCCGGTCAATCGGTTGACGTACGCCGTCACGTGCAGCCCGTTGGGATACTGCGGCGCGTGAAGCGTCATCTTCCAGACCGGAATGAAGATCGAGATCAGGAGGAGCACGCGGGCGGCCATCAGGACCAGGCCCGGCGACATATAGCGCAAGCGATGTCGGCGCATCTCCTCGGGCGAGACACGCGGGCCGGCGATGCTCCAGAACAAGCGTTTCATCGTGATGTTCCTCTACCGGACGCGAAACGAGCTCGGGCGGCGCCCCGCACCGAGCCCCGGATTCAATGCCGATGGATGCCCCGAAGACGGCCCGGCCCGGAACAAATCGGACAAGCCGGGCCAGGCCGATCTGGAGGGTCAGGTCCGATTCACTCCTGGGGCTTGACCAGGAAGTAGCCGGCCATTTCCAGGTGCAGCGCCGAGCAGAACTCGGTGCAGTAGTAGGTGAACGTGCCCGGAGTATCGGCGTCGAACTCGAACGTGTCGGTTTCCCCCGGCTCCAGGCTCAGGTTGACATTGAAGCCCGACAGAGCGAACCCGTGCGTCGCGTCCTGGGCCCGTTCGATGTTCGTGATGTGCCAGACGACGTGGTCGCCCTGGTTCACCTCGACGTGCTCGGGGGTGTAGTGGCTGCGCACGGCCGTCATGTAGACATCCACCTGGTTGCCGTTGCGCTCAATCCGCTCATTGCCCGAGTTGGGGGCGCCCGGGAGCGCGGCCTGCGTCGCCGGATCCCACCCGATCTCGGGGTAGACCTCCCAGGGTGAGAGCTTGTCCGCCTTGATGATCTGGGCGTAGTGCGGCTCGCCCAGGCCGATGGGCATGTCGTACAGGAGTTGCATGTTGTCGCCCGTGTTGTCGATGTCGATCAACTGGAGATTCTGCGCCAGCAGCGGACCGGCCGGGTAGAACCGGTCGATCGACCACTTGTTCAGCGAGACCAGGTACTTGCCGTCCGGGCTGACGGTGTCCCCTTCGGCCGTGGCGATGTGGCCGACGTTGTAGTGGACCGGGATCTTCTGGACCAGTGTCCAGTCATCCTCCGGGTTCTTGTCGCCGTACGGTCCCCCGAGCGTCCAGCGGGCCACCGCCGGCTCCAGGAACAACGACGTGTAGGCGTAGCCCTTGTCGTCGAACTGCGTGTGCAGCGGCCCGAGCCCGACCTCGACCTGCGCCTCGACCACCGCGTCGAAATCCAGCACCGGAACGCCGAACTGGTCCGGGGTGTAGTTCTGATCCGCGATGGCCTGCTGGATCTTCTCAAACGAGTAGATCGTCACGTGTGGATCCAGCTTTCCCGAGACGACCATGTACTCCCCGCCGGGTGAGACGTCCACGCCGTGGGGGCTCTTGGGCTCGGGGGCGAAGAACAGGATCCCCTCGGAGATGCTGGTCTGGAGCGGGATGACCGGAAAGCCCTTGATCTTCTGGAACTCGCCCGCCTCGTAGGCCGCCACCGCTTTCTTGAGGTTGATGATGTGCAGGTAGTCGTTGTCGCGCTGGCTCGCCCCTGCCTCGAATGGGGGCTTGCCCGACTCGACGCCGCCGGTGGCCAGTTCGGTGTTGAAGGAGTTGCCGAAGATCCATCCCTCGCTGACCTTCTTGCCGGCGTCAAACAGATCCTGCCAATACGGCGGCAGCTCCATCGCGAAACTCTTGGAGACGTCGATCCGCCCCTTGGCGCGGTCGAACTTCCAAAGCGTGACCATGCCCTTGTACGACTTTGCGTACTCCGAGATCGGGGCATAGTCCATGCCCAGCGGCGTCGCGTACTGCCCGCCCTCGATGACGTATTCGGTGTTGGGCGTGACCATCGTCCCGCCGTGGTCGTTGATCGCCAGCGGGTTGTTGACGATCTGCTTGGTCTCGAAGTCGCGCAGGTCGATCACCGCGACGCGTCCGTTGGCCTTGTCGTTGATGAACAGGACCTGCCCGTCGTAGTCGCCGGCGGTCTCGCTCAGCGCCGGGTGGTGTGAGTCGCCCCAGCGGATCGGGGGCATCCCCTTGACATTCCCCTCGTCGAGAATCTTGGTGCCCGTGCCGAATCCCCAGCCCTGCCATGGCTCGGGCGTGAAGACCGCGATCTCGCGAAGGAGCCGCATCGAGGGCACGCCGATCACGAACACCTGCCCGCTGTGACCGCCCGAGGCCATCATCAGATACGGATCGTGGCGACCCGTGGGCATGTACGTCATGGCTGCCGCCACGAGATCGTCGGGGGTGAGGTTTCTCGCCGAGGCCACCTTCTGCAGTGTTGCGTTGCCCGACGAGGCCGACGCGGTGCTCCCGGCGTCCTGCTCGGCGCTGGCGTCCGATGGAGAGCCGCTTTGACCGCACCCGGCAACGAGCCCCAGCCCCGCCGACAGCACCGTCAGCACGAGAGTCTTGCGTTTCATGTCTAATCCCTTTCGTGTTCGGACCACCGGGCGGCTCGGCCAACCCACCGCAACAAATCAGGCGTCGGGCACTTTGCCGCCCGTGGCCTGGAGCCCTCGAATGAACACAATGATGTCACGAAGCTTGTCGTCGTTGAGCGCGGGATTGCCGCCCTTGGGCGGCATCTGCACGCCCGTGGTGTTCAGCGGCTCGCCGGGGTTGCGCCCGCGTTTGATGAACGCGAGGAGTTCCTCATCGCTGAGCCCCGCCACGAACGTGCTCTTGGTGAGGTTTTTGCCGAGCCCGGGCTTGGACTCACCGTGGGGCCCGTGGCAGGCGGTGCACGTTCCCAGGAACAGCTTCTGCCCGTGCTTGAACGCATCGGAGGCCAGCAGTGCCTCGACCGATCCGGCGGCGTCGACCGCCTCGCTGTGCACCACCACGACCTCCGACTTCGGTGTCCGGGGCCGCGCCACCACCGCTGACACGCCGATCAAGACCAGCGTACCCAAGAGCAGCGCCACCCAAGCCAGCGACTGCCAGAGGTACGGATCCGACCGACCCGAATGAGAGGCGCTGCGCCGGGCAGCGTCCCGGTCGGGTGGGGCCGCTCCGGGGTCTGCCGACGCCTCGATCGCTTCGCGCTCCGTGTCCATGACGCCCTCCAGAGATAAGCGATAGGTGGATCAATATATCGTCAATCAGCCGGTGTCAAGCCACGCCTGATCGAAAAGGAACTGGTGAGGCACGGGACTGTAGACCGGCAACACCCACCCGGGGCTCAGACCCACCTCCCGGGCGTCAGCACCACACCCCATTCCCCCCGACTCCCCCGTTTCCAGTCCGAGAATTCGGCCGCGATTGCCCGCTGACGCGACCGCGCGTTGCCCGAAGATGATCCGTACACTCCGGGCCATGACCCCGGCGATCCCAATCCTGGGCCGAACCGTCCGGAATCTCCGGCGAGCCCAGGAGATCATCACGGTGCTGGGTGTGTACGGGTTCACCGACGTTGTCCAGGATCTCGGCCTGGACCGCCTGGTTCTTCGGGGCAAGCGGCTGGTCGGGATGGCGGCTCCGAGCGATCGAGTCGCGCGCGAGCCCCAGGCGGTGCGCCTGCGCCGGGCGATGGAATCGCTGGGCCCGACGTTCATCAAGATGGCCCAGATCCTTTCGACACGGCCGGACCTGATCCCACGCACCTGGGCCGACGAGTTCACACGGCTCCAGTACGACGTCCCTCCCGTTGCCGCCGGGATGATCCGCGCCCACATTGAGTCGCTCTACGAGGGGCGCATCGGGGATTACTTCGCGTCGGTGGAGGACAAGGCGTTTGCGGCCGCCTCCATCGCCCAGGCCCATCATGCCACACTGCTGGACGGCACGCCGGTCGTACTCAAGGTTCTTCGCCCCGGGATCGGCCGCGTGGTCGAGGCGGACATCGAGATCCTCGCGGCGTTGGCCGCCTTCGTCGAGAACCACTTCCAGAACCTCGGCTACTCGCCCAAGAAGGTCGTCGAACAGTTCGCCCGTCAGGTCCGGCGAGAACTGGACATGATCCACGAGGGGCGTGCGACCGACCGCATGGCCCGCGCCTTCGCCGACGATCCGCACGTCTCATTCCCGCGCGTGTTCTGGGAACAGACGCGCGAGGGCGTTCTGTGCCTGGAGCGCATCGACGGCGTGCTCCTGTCCAAGCACGAAGAGGCGGGATTCTCGGAGGACGAACTGGAACGCATCGTCGCGTACGGCGTGGACGCCGTCTTCCGCCAGTGCTTCCAGATCGGTTTCTTCCACGCCGACCCGCACCCCGGGAACATCATCGTTTCCCGGGAGGACGGCGACGTTCACCTGTGCTTTATCGACTGCGGCATGACGGGGCACCTGGACCCGCACTCCGGGGAGCTGCTGGCGGATCTGGTCCACGGGACGATCGGCGGCGACATCGACCGCGTGATCGATTCGGTCATCGCCCTGACCGGGGCAAACCCGTCGATCGCCGCCGACAGGGACCTTCGCGCCGACGCCTGGGAGTTCATCGCCCAGTTCGAGGCCGTGAGCCTCGATCAACTGCACATGGGCTCGCTGCTGAGCGAGTTCTTTGAGCGGATCCGGCGACACCGACTCACCTGCCCGGCCGACATCATGTACCTGATCAAGGCCGTCACCACGATCGAGGGCGTCGGCGAGGCGCTGTGCCCGACGTTCGACATCGTGAGCCACGTCCGCCCGCACATGGAGCGGCTGATCCGTCGCCGCTACGGCTTCGGGGCGATGCGCCGGCGGGTCGAGCGGGGGAGCATCGCCTGGGCCGAACTGACGGAAACGATCCCGAGATACATCAGGGAACTGGCCGACCGTTTCCGCAAGGACCAGATCCGCGTCTCGCTCCAGCACGAGGGCCTGGATCAGGTTACGCGCGAGATCGAGCGGGCCAGTCGGCACATCTCTTTTGCGCTGGTCGTCAGCGGATTGGTCGTCGCCGGTGCCATCCTGATGCTCGCCGATGCCATCGCGGGAGCGGGCAAGGGGGCGATGTTCTACGCGGGCGTGGGCGCGTTCGCGGTTGCGGCGGTCCTGGCGGCCGCCCGGCTGCTCGTCGTGGGTCGGGCGTGATCGGCCCGGCGTCAGCCCGCGTCGTCGCCGCCGGGCTTGTCCTGCCCGCTGACAATCTGCCCGGCGCCGGCGAGCAGCCCGCTCATCGCCTGGAAAAGCGAGCCGACCGCCTGGCGTCCGACGGCGACGCCCGCCGAGGCGGCCTCGCCGGTCAGTTTCACAGGATGGGACGCCGCCGCTTTGAGCGCTTCTTCGATCGGCGGGCGCATCGACCGGGCCGCCCGCGTGGCGTGTGTGCTCGCGTCGCCGACCTGCTCCCACAGGCCCTTGCCCGCTCCGGAGGCGACGTCCCCAACCATGCGGACGAACATCTCCTCGAGCGATCGAAGATCGCTGGCCGCGCGGTTCAGATCCTCCTGGGCGAACTGCTGCCCTCGTCCCCGGGCCTCCTCGATCGCCAGTCGGGTCGCCTGTGCGGCCCGGGCCAGGCCGTCGGAGAGCCCGTCCACGACCTGCCCGAGCACTTCGCCGCGGCGTTCGGCAGCGACGCGCCGGGCACCCTGCGCTGCGCCGTCCAGGATCTGGTGAGCCTGCTCGACGGCGTCCTTGATCCCGCCCCGCCCCGATCGCGTCAGATCCACGAGCAGATCGCGCACGCGATCCCGCACCTGGGCGCCATCCTCTACAATCTGCTCGGCCCGATCCGACGCCTTTCCGTTCTGCTCGCTCATGGCGCGACTCCTTCTGGATACGAGGCGGCTGTGCCGGGACCGACCGTCGATACGGGGCCCGGACCAATCCGGCCGGAGTGGACAATGGAGCGGAAGGGAGTCGAACCCTCGACCTCATCATTGCGAACGATGCGCTCTGCCAACTGAGCTACCGCCCCGAAAGCCTTGGGCGACCGGAGAGCGCCCGAGGGGCCGATTATACCCCGCCTGTCGCCGGCGACCGCTCCGGACCGGCGCACGGGCGCTCCGGTGTGCGTTGGCATATGCTCGTGCGTTCGCCGGACCGACGACTGCGGTTCGGGTTGAGTGGCGCCCATGAACGGAGCTGCAACCGAGAACGATTCATCGAAGACGCCGGAGGTCGCCTACGAGCACGTCTCGTTCACCTATCCCGGGCGTAACGGGAACGCGGCGCTGAGCGACATCTGCCTACGTGTGGAGCCGGGCGAGCGCCTGGGGATCTTCGGCCCCAACGGCGCGGGCAAATCGACGCTGTTGATGCTGACGATGGGCCTGCTCCGGGGGTACTCGGGAACGATCCGGGTTTTCGGCATGCCGCCGCGTCAGGCGAGCACGCGCCGCCTGATCGGCTATGTCCCGCAGCGATCCCGGGCCGAGCGGGCGTTCCCGCTGAGCGTGCGGCAGGTGGTTCGGATGCCGGCCCAGGTTGGGCTCGGGCTCGGTTCATCGATGTCGCGGGGGGGAGCCGAACGCGTCGCGGACGCGATGGAACTGGTGGGCGTGGAGGATCTGGCCGACGCCCCGATCGGGAGCCTCTCCAGCGGGCAGTTCCAGCGGGTGATGATCGCCCGCTCGCTGGCGTGCCGACCCCGGATCCTGATCCTGGACGAGCCGACGGTCGGCGTCGACATGGACGGGCAGCGCCGGTTCGCGGACCTGCTGGGGCTTGTCCACGACCGCTTGGAGCTGACGATCATGATCGTCACGCACGATCTGCGAACGATCGCCGCCGGGTGCGATCGCGTGGCGTGCCTCGCGAAAAACCTCCACGCGCACGTCTCACCGGAGGGATTGACGCCGAAAGTGCTCGCCGAGATCTTCAGCCACGACATCGCGGGCATGTTCGGGGATGTCCACGTGGACGCCCACAGGGCCGAGTCCTGCCCGGAGACCTGCCCGGCACACCGCGACCGGACCCGGAATGAGGGATCCGATGGGGACGCTTGAGCACCTGGGCGGCGCCGAGGCTTCGGGCCTGTTCTGGCCCAGCCTGCTCGTGGGGCTGATCGTGGCGGTGCTCTGTTCGCCGCTGAGCGTGCTGGTCGTCCTCAAGCGAATGGCCTTCGTGGGCCAGGGGATCAGCCACGCCGCCTTCGGGGGCATCGGACTGACCACGCTCCTGGCGGCGCTGGGGTGGGCGGCGGCGACGGGCGGGGCACGCCTGCCGATCATTCTCGCGTTCTGCATCGCGGCCGGGGCGATCGTCTCGTGGCTCAGCGAGCGTGGTTCGGCGGGCGTGGACACCGCCATCGGCGTCGTTCTTGTCGGGTCGATGACGCTGGGCGCGCTACTGCTGGATATTGCCCAGCGCCGAACCGGACAAGCGGGCGTCGAATGGGAATCGATCCTGTTCGGCGCCATCGAGGCCGTCACCTGGAACGACATCTGGCCCGCGCTGGGGGCGGCGGCGATCGTGCTCGGATCGCTGTGGGTGCTGCGCAGACCGATGCTCTTTTGGGCGTTCGATGAGCGGGCGTCGGTCGCGTTCGGCGTCCCGGGCCCGGCGATGCGCCTGGTCTTGATGGTCCTGCTCTCGCTGACGATCGTCGTAGCGATGAAACTGGCCGGGGTCGTGCTGGCGACGGCCCTGCTGGTGCTGCCCGGGGCGACGGCGCTGCGCTTGAGCGATCGCCTGCGGAGCGTGCTGCTCCTGTCCGGGGCGGCGGCGGTCGTCGGCGTGCTCGCCGGGCTCGTGATCAGTTTCCAGTCGGATCTGCCCACGGGTGCCGCCATCGTCGCGGTGCTGGTGGGGCTCTACGCGCTGAGCCTGCTGGCTGGGCGGGCGTGGCAACAGAACGAAGCGGACCGGTGAGACGCCGGCATGCTTTTTGTGTTGCCCCGGCGCCGACAATCGACGATACTGGTGTATCGCGGGCAGGCCGGGATTCGGGACCGGTGAGAACCATCGTCCTCCCGATCCGGGGCGACCGCGACGAGCCAGGGGCAACTCCGGCCGCTGGCGCGATGAGCCCCGGGCGACGGCCCGCGGGAAAGTGAGCCCGGCGGCGGCAGGTGCAGAGCCGCGACGGCTGGGGAGGCTCGTTCCAGAAGGAGGTGATCCAGTGGCAAAGTGTGACTGTACGAGAGGGCTGCGCCCGTAGCGCGGAAGCCCGACGGGGTTGCCGCCGCGCAGCCCGTTGCAGTCAACTCCTCCGACGGAGTCTGACGTGAACATCGCCGCCGTCCCCGAACCGGGGCGGCGGCTTTTTCGTGCTCACCTCCCCGATTGGGGTGGGACCGGCCGAACGTGGTGCGACCCGCTCCCTCCCCCCCCCCCCCACAGCCCGCGCTTGCCGCCAGCCTGGATCCGGGTACCATCTCGCCCCCGCGTTGTTGCGAATGAGTCGCAGTGACGCTACTATTCGGACTCGGACGTACGTTGCTCAGGACTGGGCGACGGGCACGGAGGAACGACGTGTGATCCAGCAGGCACCCCACGCCAAGACCAATGGCGAGCCAGTTCGCACAGTGATCGAGGCGGAGGATACGGCGCTGACCCGCTTGGGAGCGGGCGGGTGGGCGCGCGTCCAGGGGGTTGACCTGGAGGCGGACGTGACGGCTTCGCTTCGGGCGATGGGATTGCGGCCGGGGGTCGGGGTGCGGATCTGCCGGGCCGGTTCGCCCATGATCGTGGAGGTCAGACCGGCCGTGGGTCCGGGCTGTCGCCTGGGGCTCTCACGCCGTCTGGCCTGTTGCGTGCGAGTCGCTCATGACATGGCGCCGGCCGGTGCCGCCGGCAGCAGCGACCCACGATGAATCCCGAAGCAGCGCTGACCACCGAGACGCCCCCCCCGGCTGGATCGCGACCGATCCGCGTGGCGCTGCTGGGCAATCCCAACACGGGAAAGAGCACTCTCTTCAACCGCCTCTGCGGGCTGCGCCAGCGAACGAGCAACTTCCCAGGAACGACCCAGGAGGTCCACCTCGGGCTGATGCGGGGGGAACGGGGGGAACGGGGACAGCCTACCCGTGCCGGGCGGATCGAACTGATCGACATGCCCGGCGTGTACTCGCTGGCGCTGGATCGAGGCGAGAGCCACGTCTGCCAGCGGCTGCTCGACGGGAGCGGCGCCGGCGGGCTGCGCGGCACACCCGATGCGGTCTGCGTCGTCACCGACGCGACGAATCTGCCGCGAAACCTGGCGCTGGTCGTCGAGGCGATCCACTTCGGGCTCCCCGTGGTCATGGTGATCAACATGCTCGACGAGGCCCGGCGACGGGGTATCCACGCCGACGAGCGCCAACTGGCAGCGAGCCTCGGGTGTCCCGTGTTCCTGTGCAGCGCCCGCACGGGCGAGGGGCTCGATGCGCTGCGATCGGCCCTGGGCTCGATCACCGCTCCCTCTCCACCTGCCCAGCCACCCCCGTGCGGCAGCGATCCCGAGCAGATCGAGCGCTGGGTCGAACGCCTGTGCATCCGGGTCGGCGTCTGCGAAGATCGCCCCGGCGCCGATCGGCTCACCGACCGGATCGATGCGGTCCTGACCCACCCGCTGTTCGGGCTGATCGTGTTCGCCATGGTCATGGGTGCGCTCTTTTACGCGACGTTCAAACTGGCCACCTACCCGATGGACTGGATCAGCGTCATTTTCACGCACCTTGGCGGGTTTCTGGAAGGGGTGATGCCGGCGGGGGTTATCCGCGATCTGCTGGCCCGGGGCGTGGTCTCGGGCGTCGGCGCGACGGTCGTGTTCCTCCCGCAGATCTGCCTGCTGTTCTTCCTGATCTCAGTCTTGGAGGGGACCGGGTACCTTGCCCGGGCGGCGCTGCTGATGGATCGAGCCCTGCGACCGTTCGGGCTCAGCGGGCACGCGTTCGTGCCGTTGCTGTCGGCCCACGCGTGCGCGATCCCGGCGATCATGGCGGCCCGGGGCGTGCCGGACCCGCGCGACCGCTTGGCAACGATCCTCGTCGCGCCGTTCATGTCCTGCTCGGCGCGGATCCCGGTGTACGTCCTGCTCACGGTGCTGCTGTTCCCCGGTGCGCCCGGGTTGCAGGCGCTGGCGTTTGCCGGGTGCTACGCGCTGGGGATCGCGGCGGGGATCTTCAGCGCGCTGCTTGCCCGGCGGACGATCCTGCGGGGCGGGGCCCAGCCGCTGGCGATCGAGCTGCCCCCGTACCGCGTGCCGAGCCTGCGCACGTCCCTGCTGATCGCCTGGGACCGCGGCGTGCTCTTTCTGCGCAACGCGGGAACCATGATCCTGGCGATCGCGGTCGTGCTCTGGTGGCTGGGCAGTTTCCCGATCGTGGAACCCCCGCCCGAGGCTTTGGAGATGCGAGAGCAGGCCGCGACGCAGGCGGATCCGGCGCTGGCCCGGTCGCTCCTGACCCGCGCGGACCAGATCCAGACCTCGGACGCGGCGAGGCGGTCGTTCATCGGTCGGATCGGGGCCGGCGTCGAGCCCGTGTTCCGGCCGCTGGGATACGACCGGCAACTGACGATCGGCGTTCTGGCCAGTTTCGCGGCCCGGGAGGTGTTCGTCTCGACAATGGCGATCGTGGCGACGGGGCGGCAAGACGTGCAGGAGCAGGGGGTTTTCGAGGCGTTATCGACGGCCACACGCGACGACGGACGGACACCCGTGTTCAATCGGGCCACGAACTGGTCGCTGTTGGTGTATTACGTGCTGGCGATGCAGTGTCTGCCGACGCTGGTGGTAACGACCCGGCAGACGGGAAGCTGGAAGTGGGCCGGCGTCCAACTCGCGTGGATGCTCTCACTGGCGTACGTGGCGGCGATGGTCACCTACCGTGTCGCATCTGCGCTGGGGTAGGGCCTGGAGCGGGCATGGGATTCCCGATCGATGACTGGCAGTTCTGGGTGGCCACGGTGGCGGCCTCGCTGGCCGTGGCGTGGCTGGTCGTTCGCCCACTCCTGCGGCTGGTGCGACGCCGGGGCGGTCGGCGCACGCGCGCGACGCTGACGATAGAGGGCCGCGACGCCATGCGCCCGAAGGATCGAGCCGCCTGCAAGTGCGGGAGCTGCAAGCGGTGAGCGACGACGCCGGGGCGCACGACCTGCCCGTGTCGTTTGCGGACGTGGCCGACGCGGCCGGGCACCTTGACGGCGTGGCCCACCGGACGCCGGTCCACGCCAGTGCCCACGTCGATGCCCTGACTGGCGCCCGCGTCTGGTTCAAGTGCGAGAACTTTCAGCGGGTTGGGGCGTTCAAGTTCCGCGGGGCGTTCAACGCGCTGAGCCGACTCTCGCCCGGGCAGCGCCGCGCCGGCGTGCTGGCCTACTCATCGGGAAACCACGCCCAGGCCGTGGCGCTGGCCTCGCGGCTGCTGGGCGTGCACGCGACGATCATCATGCCCGACGATGCGCCCGGGCCCAAGCTCCAGGCGACACGCGGATACCTCGACGCCGGCGACGGCGAACTGGTCACCTACGATCGCGCCCGAACGACGCGAGAGGAACTGGCGCAGCAGATCCTGAGCGATCGACCGCTGACGCTGATCCCGCCCTACGACCATCCGGATGTAATCGCGGGGCAGGGCACAGCCGCGCTGGAACTCTTCGAGCAGGTCGGCGACTTGGACATGCTGATCGTGCCCGTCGGAGGCGGCGGGCTGATCTCGGGCAGCGCCGTCGCCGCGAGGGAGCGCTGCCCGGGCTGCCGGGTGATCGGCGTCGAGCCGGAATCGGCCGATGACGCGACGCGATCGTTCCGCACCGGGCGACTCCGCACCGTGCGCGACCCGCAGACAATCGCCGACGGGGCGCGCACGCCGTCGCTGGGGCGATTCACGCTCCCGATCGTCCGCCGCCTGCTCGCCGACATGGCGACGGTTTCGGAGGGCCGGATCGCCCGGGCGACGCTGCTGTGCTGGGAGCGGATGAAACTGGTCGTCGAGCCGACAGGGGCGCTTGCCCTGGCCGGGCTGCTCCGGCTGGCCCGGGAGCATCCGTCGCCCGTGCGCGACCGGCGCGTCGGCGTAATCCTCAGCGGGGGCAACGTGGATCCGGGCGCGGTGGAGCGGATCCTTGCCCTGGCGGGTCGCCCTTGAAGAAACCGCCCGCGCCGGAGAAGGGCGGGAGAGCGGGAATATGATGATGACCGGCCGGCGAATCGGCCTGTGCATGGGAGCGGCGACGATGGCGTACATCAGGCAGATCAACGAAGCCGAGGCCGAGGGCGGAATCAAGCGCGTGTACGACGCGGCGGCCTCTCGCTCGGGCAAGGTCGCCAACATCATCAAGGTCATGAGCCTGGACGCGCACGCCGTTCAGGGATCCATGCAGTTCTACCTGAGCCTGATGAAATCCCCCAACGCGCTGTCGCCCGCGCGACGGGAGATGCTCGCCGCCGTCGTCAGCAACATCAATGATTGTTACTACTGAACGCTCTCGCACGCGAAGGACTTCGGTCTGGAGTCCGGCGACACGCAGACGGCCGAGCGACTGGTCTATGACCATCGCACCGCCAACCTGAGCGAGCAGGACCGGGCCTTGTGCGATTTCGCCGTCAAACTCACGCTCACGCCCGGCGCGATGGATCGCGGGGATGCGGTCCGGCTGAGGGATCTGGGATTCAGCGATGAGCAGATCACCATCGCCGCACAGGTAATCGGGTACTTCAACTACATCAACCGCATCGCCGATGCCCTGGGGGTCGACGACGAGCAGTGGATGACGCCGACGCGGGACGAGTGGTTTGCGCGAAAGGGCAGGGACTACGGGGGCGGCCACTGACGGCAACAAACTGACCCCGATTTCCGGCGATGCGTTGCCGCGTCGTCCGAACCGCCGCGCACCAGATCCTGCACTGCGCATCTCGAGGATCACGCTCTTCGACACACTGTTGTTCGCGTCGGAAGCGAGCAGGGTCGTGCTCCGGCGTTGGAAGGATCGACCAGGGCGTACAAGCGAACGCAGTGGTCGCTCGTCCGCTTCACCGGCGTCGGACGCGATCCCTCCAACGCCCGGGACCTCGTTGCGTGCCCCGCCGCCCGGAGCGTGCCTCGTCCATGAAACAGACGGGACCTCTGAACATCGTTCCTCGCGTGGGATGGTCTGAACTGTGAGCGCGATCTCGGCCGTCAATCGGTGATTCGCAGGCCGGGTCGGCCCGGTCCGGCTGTCGGCGGGCGCCTCCGCGGCGTCGCCAGCCCGCATGGCCCGACCGCATATCGGGCCGAGCACGCGGGCTCGGCCTGTTACATGACGCCCG
>Ga0114931_10001303_pt1 | contig 31809 bp, 32 predicted proteins | sample 2SBtaG_FD_89579 | JGI IMG/M metagenome (GOLD analysis project Ga0114931, IMG submission 89579) | Deep subsurface microbial communities from Kolumbo volcano to uncover new lineages of life (NeLLi) - 2SBTROV14_V59a metaG | ecosystem: Environmental > Aquatic > Marine > Volcanic | place: Kolumbo...
GCAAGTGGGAACCACCCGATCCCATCCCGAACTCGGAAGTGAAACTGCTTAGCGCCGATGATAGTGTGGGGTCTCCCCATGTGAAAGTAGGTCACTGCCAGGCTTTTAATACAGACCTCCAGCGTCGTAAGATGCTGGAGGTTTTTTATGTGTGGCAAGCCGGCAAGCCAATCGAGGTCAGTGACGGATTGTGTTATCCAGGTGATCGAGACTCTCTTGTGCCAGTGTGCGAACATCCGGCTCGGGGTCGTCGAGCAATGGTTCGATCAGTGATTTTGCACGCGGTGAACCGGTCAGTGACAAATAATGGCAGGCATCTCCGCGTATATGCGTTTCCGGATGCTGAATCAATTCACCCAGCCGGTCTATCTGCTCCCGCAATAACGGGGACCCTTCCAGGTCTTCTATCAGCGCACTGATGCCGATACGGGTATTCAGACCGGTGTCCGGATTGGTAAATAACAAAAGCAGGGCATCCATCACTTTCGGGTCATGCTCCAACCGGGCACGCACCTTGTCGAGCTTGCCGCTGCCGAGTAATTCGTTCAGCCAGTCAGCCAGGCCTTCAAGCGTGCCGGCCTTCTCCGCCCAGCTACGCAGTTCGGCTTCAGAGCGTAGTCCGTCGAGCTCAAAAGGTCCGATACGTACCCAGGGGACAGATCGAACGCCCAGTTTCCGGGCGACCTCCGGCTGCTCTTCTATGATGACTGTTTCAACGCTGCCGATGGCGCCACTGGCGGACAATGATTGCAGGCCCTTGAGGACCGTTGGGCAATACGGGCAATGCGTACCCATCAGCAGCAGGGCATCCGGGGGCGATTTTTTTCCGGTGGCCGTCATGGTTGCCAGATGCCGCTCAACAGGGATATGCCATGTGCGCTGTGCGCCATTGCCATTTCCAGCATGTCGGGCTTCATGCCCCCCAGTGCAAATACCGGCATGGGTAACTCCAGGCAGAGTTCCGCAAATGTATTCCAGCCGAGCGTTGGTTCACCCGGATGACTTTGGGTTGGCAGTACGGGTGAGAGCACCACGAAGTTCGCGCCGAGTCCGGCCGCATGCAGCAGCTCCTCGCGGTTATGGCAGGACGCTGCCCACCAGCGGGAATCGGGTGGTGTGGTCGATTGCATCAACTGAGTGGCCTGCAGATGTACGCCATCGGCACCCGCGGATTCTGCAACTCCTGTATCGCCATTGACCAGAACCCGTGCCCCATACTCGTGGGCGAGCAGGACAATACGCCCTGCCAGTCGAGTCAGTTCATCCACTGACATATCGCGTTCCCGGACCTGTATCAGGCGTACCCCTCGCTCGAGTGCCGTCCGCAGGCGCTCCATGAAATTGTCTTCCCCGTATTTTGATGCGTGGGTGAGGGCATAAACCGGTGGCAGATTCAGGGCTTGCAGAATGTCATGATTTGCCGGTAGCAACGGGGACACCCCGATCGTCAAGGGATCCTGCCAGGACAGCTGTTGTCCTTCAAGACCCTGGGGTTCACCATGCCAGCGCAATACACGGTGCAGGTGCAGGCGCACATGGGTGTCCGGATAGACAAATTCGCGGGTGATCCACGGGTAGGCGGCATCCAGCTCCACGCCCAGTTCCTCATGTAATTCCCTGGCCAGGGCTTCCACCGGACTTTCACCGGGTTCAAATTTCCCGCCGGGAAATTCCCAATAGCCGGCTACCGGCTTCCCCGGCGGGCGTTCGGCCAGCAGGACCTGTCCATCGACACGGGTCACGATGCCCACCGCGACATCGACTATCGGGCTGTTGGCCGTGATCATGCCGTACCGTTTGCCGTGGGAACAGTTAGCAATGATTTTGATTCCGTCAGTACAAAGTCCTTGAATGCCTGGGCGATCGCGGAAAAACGTTTCCCCTGACGATGCACGATATACCAGTTGCGGATGATCGGGAAGCCCTCAACATCCAGTACCACCAGGCGTTTCAGCATCAATTCGACCTCGAGGGTATGAATGGATAAAACACCGAGTCCGAGTCCGGCCTGCACCGCCTGCTTGATGGCCTCGTTGCTGTTCATCTCCATGGTCTTGCTGAAGGTAATGCCACCGTGCCCCGTGAAAAAGCGTTCGCGGGCGGCCCGGGTTCCCGAACCGCGCTCACGCATGATAAAGGTTTCCCCGGCCAGTTTGTCTGGCGGGATGTATCGCTCCCCTGCCAGCGGGTGTGCGGGTGAGGCCAGTACGACCAGAGGATTTTCCAGGAACGGGTGGAGCTCCAGTTCCGGTTCGGGGGGCGGCTGACCCATGATGGCAAAGTCGGTGGTGTTGGCGTTGAGCGCCTTCAACAGGTTCTCGCGGTTGGTCACGTCGATATCGACGGTCACGCCCTTGTGGCGTTCATTGAAGACCCCGAGCAGGGTGGGGACGAAATAGTTTGCCGTACTGGCGACCGTCAGGGTCAGCTTGCCATGCTGGAGGCCCTTCATTGCTTCCATGACCGTCTGCAATTCGTTGAGCTGATTGGCAATGGTCTGGCTGTATCGATACACCTCTTTGCCGGCGTCGGTCAGATAGACTTTCTTGCCCATCTTTTCAAACAGCGGCTGCCCCAAGCCATCTTCTAACTGTCTGATTTGCATGGACACGGCAGGCTGACTCAGAAACAATTCCTCGGCCGCACGGGTATAGTTCAGGTGCCTGGCGACGGCTTCAAAGACCTTGAGTTGGCGCAGCGTGATGTTCATGGGTAGTGGCGGCCGGCGGGCATTCTGACAGTTCTATGATAATCAAAACTTATGATAATAATCAAGATGTCTAATTTACAATTATGATTAATCGTGCATAATTTCAGTCCCGGATTTCTCGACAGGTGGCCAGGATACAGGCCATACCCCGTATCGCAACTTGTCGAATACTGAATGCGTTTTGAATGAACAGAACGTCAAATTAAGTAATCAGGAGTTAATAACATGGCACTAGACCAATCTGCACGATACTCGGACCTGAGTCTGAAAGAGGAAGATCTTATTGCTGCCGGCAAGCACATCCTTGTCGCCTACAAAATGAAGCCCAAGTCTGGCCACGGTTACCTGGAAGCCGCCTCCCATTTCGCGGCCGAGTCTTCCACCGGTACCAATGTGGAAGTATGCACCACCGACGATTTCACCAAGGGCGTGGATGCGCTGGTCTACTTCATCGATGAAGCCAGTGAGGATATGCGCATCGCCTATCCGCTGGAGCTGTTCGATCGCAATGTTACCGACGGTCGCATGATGATCGTTTCTTTCATGACCATGGCGATCGGCAACAACCAGGGCATGGGCGACATCGAGCACGGCCAGATGATCGATATCTTCTTCCCTCCGCGTGCGATCCAGTTGTTTGACGGTCCGGCCAAGGACATCACCGATTTATGGCGCATCCTCGGACGTCCGTTGAAGGACGGCGGTTACATTGCCGGCACCATCATCAAGCCCAAGCTGGGCCTGCGTCCCGAGCCCTTTGCCGAGGCGGCCTACCAGTTCTGGCTGGGTGGCGATTTCATCAAGAACGATGAGCCCCAGGGCAACCAGGTTTTCTGCCCGACCAAGAAGGTCATCCCGCTGATCGCCGATTCACTCAAGCGCGCGCAGGACGAGACCGGCGAGGCCAAGCTGTTTTCGGCCAACATCACCGCCGATGACCACTTTGAGATGTGCGCCCGTGCCGACTTTATCCTGGAGACATTTGGTGAGGACGCCGATCATGTCGCCTTTCTGGTGGATGGTTTTGTCGGCGGACCCGGCATGATCACAACTGCCCGACGCCAGTACCCGAACCAGTACCTGCACTACCATCGCGCGGGGCACGGTATGATTACCTCGCCATCTTCCAGGCGTGGTTACACCGCCTATGTACTCGCCAAGATCTCCCGCCTGCAGGGTGCTTCCGGTATCCACGTCGGGACCATGGGCTACGGCAAGATGGAAGGTGGACACGAGGACAAGATTATTGCCTACATGATCGAGCGCGACGAGTGCCAGGGCCCGGTCTACTACCAGAAGTGGTTTGGCATGAAGCCCACCACCCCGATCATCTCCGGGGGTATGAATGCCCTGCGTCTGCCGGGTTTCTTCGAAAATCTCGGTCATGGCAATGTCATCAACACCTCCGGTGGCGGTTCCTATGGGCACATTGACAGTCCGGCGGCCGGCGCAAAGTCCCTGCACCAGGCCTTCCAGTGCTGGAAGGAAGGTGCGGATCCAATCGAGTTTGCCAGGGATCACCAGGAATTCGCACGTGCATTCGAGTCCTTCCCGGGCGATGCCGACCTGTTGTACCCGGACTGGAGAGACAAGCTGGGTGTTCACAAGTAGGCCATTTGCCTGCCTGAATAAAGACCCCCACCACGTGGTGGGGGTTTTTTTTCACCATTTTCAATGGGGTCAGACTCGATTGGTTTAAACCCCTTCTCTTGTATTTATGCCGTTACCGGAATCAATCGAGTCTGACCCCATTGAAAAAGGAATACCTGTATGAGTGACATTGACATCGATCAGTACACAATAAACACCGAGCCGTTTTACGAGGAGCAAGGCAACGAAGTGACTCTTTATACGGCGGCCTATGCGTCCCGTCTGCCGGTCATGATCAAGGGCCCGACCGGCTGTGGCAAATCGAGGTTTATTGAATACATGGCCTGGAAGTTGAAGAAGCCCTTGATCACGGTGGCCTGTAATGAAGACATGACTGCATCCGACCTGGTGGGTCGTTACCTGCTGGATGCCGATGGAACCCGCTGGCTGGATGGGCCGTTGACGGTGGCGGCGCGTATCGGTGCAATTTGTTATCTCGATGAGATCGTCGAGGCCCGCCAGGACACGACCGTGGTTATCCATCCACTGACTGATCACCGGCGTAACCTGCCACTGGACAAGAAGGGAGAATTGCTGGAGGCGCATGTGGATTTCCAGCTGGTGATTTCCTATAACCCCGGCTACCAGAGCCTGATGAAAGACCTGAAGCAGTCCACCAAACAGCGTTTCACGGGCATGGATTTTGATTACCCGTCAGCGCAGCTGGAAGCAGGGATAGTCGCCAAAGAAGCCGCAATCGATATCGAGACGGCGACAAAACTGGTCAAGCTCGGTGAGACTGCGCGTAACCTCAAGGGCCATGGACTGGATGAGGGAATTTCCACCCGCCTCATGGTCTATGCGGCCAGCCTGATCAACCAGGGCATCACTCCGACGGATGCCTGCCGTATGGCCATGGCGCGGCCGATCACTGACGACGCGGATATTCGCAGTACACTGGACCATGCCATTGATGCGGTCTTTGCCTGACAGGCCCCCGGTCCTGCAGGCTTTGTTACGCCAATGATGACTCATGAAAATCAGCGAAGCTGAACTCGAGGATTACCGCGAACAATTGCACTGCGGTTTCAAGGATCTTGATGAGGTCTTTGGTGACTGCATGGAAGAGGCAGACGTACGCCTGACATCAGCAGGCATCAAGGACTACCTGGAAGGCGCATCACTGGTTTGCAAGATCGGGCGGGGGTTTGAGCCGGTACTGGTTTACCTGGAAGAGATGCCGCAGGTGGCATCACAACTGGGTGAATCTGTACTTTCGCTGGTCTCCGATACTGTCTGGAAGATTTCGCGCAGCCCGAACGGAAAATCAATACCACCATTTCTGCAATCCATTTCAGAGGTGGCTCGTCGCCTGGGCAGTGAAGTCCAGTTGCGACACTATATCGACCTGATGCTCGACATGATGGAACGGACGACGGGTTCCATCCACGGGTTTCATACCACGATCCCCAGCCCGGGTCTGCCGTGCCTGTTGAATCAAATGCCATACCTGCTAAGCCGGATTTCCCTTGAGGGATTGAAAAACTGGATTGATTACGGTATCCGGAATTACAGCACTCATCCGGACCGGCAGATTGACTATTTTTCCCTGCAGACCGCGGACAGCCGTGCAATTCTGCAGCGTGAACGACACGGGACGCTGTTCATGGAAAATGAGCGCAAGCTCGATCTGTACATGAAGGCCCTGTGGCAATCGAAGCCCTGCCTGGTGCCTTACTCGGACGCGTTTGACGAGTTACGCAAGCCTGTTCCCTACTACGATCATGTGGGGATACGGGTGCCCGATGTCTACGATGTCAGGGCCGGCATAGCTGGCATAAACCGCTATCGTGCGTTGTTGGCGCATATTGCCGCACACCAGCGCTGGACCACGGCAATCATCGCTGACAATTACAGTCCGTTTCAGCGTATCGCCATCGAGGCGTTTGAAGACTCTCGTGTGGAGTATCTGGCCATGCAGGAATACCCGGGTCTGCGCAAGCTGTTTCTCGCATTACACCCGGTTCCGGCCGAGGATGATTGCAAGCCCATGGAAGAATCCTGTATCCGGCACCGCCTGGCAATGTTGTCTTATGCAATGCTGAATCCGGAGCACACTTACAGGAACCCGGATATTCTGGAAAGCGTCGGGGAATTTCATGCAGCAATGCGCGCGGGCAATGCGACGACAGCGGATGTTGCCAGACTTGCCGTTTCATTTATCGCCAGGACCCGGCGCCAGGCAGACCAGTTGCCTAATGTTTATTTTAAAGACACAGTGGTGGATTATCGTGACGATAACCGCCACATGTGGAAATTTATCGAAGAGGGCGATGAAGAAGAGGCCTTTGAAGACGAGCGCAAGGTGCAGCCGGAAGAGAAGGAATTTGACGGCTTACCACCGCGGCACTACCGGGAATGGGACTATACCACCAGCACCTACCGGCCGGACTGGGTCAGTCTTTACGAGAGTCTGCATCCCGGGGGGAATGCGGCCAATATTGACGCCTTGCTGGCCAGGCATGAGGCGCTGGCCAAACGTCTGAAGCAGGTACTGGATATGCTCAAGCCACAGCAATTTGTGCGCATTCGTTACCAGGAGGAGGGCAGCGAACTGGACCTGGATGTTGCGATTCGTTCATTGATAGATTTCAAGAGCGGAACCACCCCCGATCCCCGCATCAATATGAGTCACCGGCACGACGGGCGTGATATCGCGGTCCTGCTGTTGCTGGATCTTTCGGCATCACTGGCTGGAACTCCGGACGGCAGCGAGCAAACCTTGTTGCAACTTAGTCGGGAGGCAGTTGCCTTGCTGGCATGGGCAATCGAACATCTGGGTGATGCCTTTGCCATTGCCGGTTTTTCATCCAATACCAGGCATGAAGTCCGTTACCAGCACATCAAGGGTTTCGCAGAATCCTGGAATGATGATGTCAAGGCACGCCTGGCGGCGATCGAAGCGGGGTATTCCACCCGTATGGGCGCTGCCCTGCGCCATGCGGCGCATTATCTCGGGGCGCGCAGGGCCGACAAGAAGTTGCTACTGGTCCTGACTGACGGTGAACCTTCTGATATTGATGCGGCAGACGACCGTCAGCTCATAGAAGATGCGCACAAGGCGGTACAGGAACTGGACCGGGAAGGCATCTACACCTACTGCATTAATCTTGATCCAAATGCAGATGATTACGTCAAGGATATATTTGGCAAGCAGTACCTGGTAATCGACAGGGTTGAACGCTTGCCTGAAAAATTGCCGCGCTTGTTTATGGCGCTGACAAAATAAGGAGAAGAAAAGGGCATTCAGGCCCCGGTTACCCGGTGGCACATCATTTCGACACTTGATGTTGTCAAAAAGGATCTTCCCCTGATCGTGCATAAATCCGCTGTCCCGGCCGCCTCCCCTTGTCAGGGAACGCTGCAAGTCCCTCCCTGGCCCCCGAGTAACATTACTCCGCATGCTGACCCACTCGGTCAGGGGAAGAGTCGTCAGAAAAAGCCTTTATTGATCCACAGGTGTACCAGGATGCTGGCTGTATATCCTGCAGCGATCACCGGTGTCCAGCGCAGGTGCCCGAAAAAAGTATACCTGCCGCGTGCCTGTCCCATCAGGGCCACGCCGGCTGCCGAGCCGATGCTGAGCAGGCTGCCACCGACACCGGCTGTGAGCGTAACCAGCAACCACTGGCCGGTTGACATATCCGGGTTCATGGTCAGTACAGCGAACATCACGGGAATATTATCCACGACTGAAGAAATGATACCGACGCCTACGTTCGCGGTCGTGGCGCCTAATTGGGTGTACATGAATTCCGAAGCCAGTCCGAGGTATCCGAGAAAGCCGAGGCCGCCCACGCACATCACGACGCCGTAGAAGAACAACAGGGTGTCCCATTCGGCGCGGGCAACCTTTTTAAAGATGTCAAAGGGAACCACGTCACCGAGTTTCCCTGCATGGTCCTTTTCAGTCATGGATACAGACAGCAGATGTATTTCCGAGCGTTTCAGAAAATAACCGAATAGTTGCAGGTAGCCCAGCCCGGTCAACATACCCATGACCGGCGGCAGATCAAGAGCCTTGTGAAACAGCACGGCAGTTACAATGGTCAGGATGAACAGACCGATAATGCGGCGGGCACCGGGTTTCATGGAGACCATGTCGGAAGCACCGGATGGCTTCCCCCGGGGTACGGCAAAATGCATGATCGCAGCCGGTACCACAAAATTCACCAGTGAAGGTACGAACAGGTTGAAAAATCCTCCGAATTCAACCATCCCTTTCTGCCAGACCATCAGGGTCGTAATATCACCAAACGGGCTGAATGCGCCACCGGCATTGGCGCCCACCACGATATTGATGCAGGAGAGCGTCACAAAGCGGGTGTTGTCCCCGCCGACGGCCAGTACCACGGCACACATCAGCAATGCGGTCGTCATGTTGTCCGCCACCGGCGAGATAAAAAATGCCAGTGTCCCGGTCAGCCAGAACAGGGTCCGGAAACCGAAGCCCTTGCTGACCAGCCAGGAGCGCAGTGCCATGAATACCTGGCGCTCTTCCATGGCATTGATGTAGGTCATTGCCACCAGCAGGAACAGCATCAACTCGGCATAATCGAGCAGGTTATGGCGTGCGGCTTCCTCGGCCAGCTGGCCATGACCGGTCTGGCCTGCCATCCATGCCACCAGTCCCCAGATGAGGCCGGCCGCGATAATGACCGGTTTGGATTTCCGCAGGTGGGTGAATTCCTCGGTAGCGACCAGCAAGTAAGCGAGTCCGAAGACCGCCAGTGACAGGTAACCGATGGTGCTGGTTGTCAGATCCGGCATGCCAGCGTCGGTCGGTGTCCCGGCAAATACCATTACCGGGAGCAGCACACCGGCGAACGCCAGCAGACCCGCAACGATTCGATTCCTGGTGTGCTTCATATCAGTGCCTCGTATTTCAGAAAATCAGGTTCATCATGATCAGCATGACGATCAGGAACAGCAGGGTCATGATGCCACCGGCGCGCATGAAATCGGCAACCCGGTAACCACCCGGTCCCATCAGCAGGGCATTGACCTGGTGGGTCGGGATCAGGAACGAGTCCGAGGTGGCGATGGCCACCGTCAGTGCAAACATGGCCGGGTCGGCACCGGCCGCGATGGCCAGATTGACGGCCAGCGGCACCAGCAGCACCGTGGCGCCGACATTGGACATGACCAGGGTGAAGAAGGTTGCGAGTACAGCGAGCGAGGCCTGCAATACCCAGATCGGAACATCACCCAGAAAGAGCAGTGTCTGCTCGGCAATCCATGCCGCGGTACCGGTATTCTCTACGGCCATGCCCAGTGGTATCAGGCTGGCAAGCAGAAATACGGTTTTCCAGCTGACTGCCTCGTAGGCTTCGTCGATGCTGAGTACTCCGGAAAGCACCATGCCGAGGGCGCCGGTCAGCAGCGAGATGGAGAGGCGCAGGTCCGTAAACAATACCAGCCCCAGTGCTACCAGAAAGAAAACCAGCGCATGTATAACCTTCTGCGGACGTACTTCCTCGTGCGGGTATTCGGTGGTGACGACGACGAAGTCGTGGTTGGATTCCAGCCGGAACAGGGCGTCCCAGGTGGTGTGGACCACCAGGGTGTCGCCCGCTGCCAGCGGCAGGTTGCGGATGTCCTCTCCCTCACGCATGGTTTTGCCGTTGCGGTGCAGGCCAACCATGGCGATACCGTAGGTCTTGCGCATCCAGACATCGCGCGCGCTTTTTCCGATCAGTTGCGAACCCGGCGGAATAACAATCTCGGCGATACCGGATTTCGCCGGTGACAGGGATTCAGTGAAATGACGCAGATCGGTGTTGCTGCTCAGTCCATATTTATCAACAAAATTCTTTACGTTTCCCGGTGATGCCAGGATGCCCAGTACCATGCCGACCTCGATACCAACATCGCGTGCCAGTGCACCCGGGCCGATACGGGTTTCCTTGTCTGATCGCTGGGTGGCAATGATCCGGATGTGCGAATTGCTTTCGACATCGTCGAATTTCAGCCCGACCAGCGGACTGTTTTGAATGACCGTCACTTCAAACAGTGCATAGTCAATACCATAGACATCACGGAAATACCCCATGACATTGGCGCCGACGGTACTGCTCTCGGTTTGCCCTGTAGGCAGGACATACTTACCCAGTAGCATGAAATAAATGACACCCGTGGCGACCAGTGCCAGTCCGACCGGGGTGACACTGAACAGGCCGAAGGCACTCATCTTCTGGTCCGGTGGCAGAGCCTGGTTGGATGTCAGGATCAGGTCATTGAGCAGGATCAGCGGACTGGAACCGACCAGGGTGACGGTACCGCCGAGAATGGCACAAAAGCCCATCGGCATCAGCAGTCGCGACAGTGGCAGTCCCGTGCGCGCCGAAATACGGCTGACGACGGGCAGGAACAGGGCGGCGGCGCCGACATTCTGCATAAAACTTGAAATGATAGCAACGGTACTCGAGATCAACGGGATGATGCGTTTCTCTGTTTTACCACCGTGTTTCAGAATGTAACCGGCGACCACGTTCATAACGCCGGTCTTGTCGAGGCCCTTGCCAATAATCATGACCGCAATGATCGACATAACGGCATTACTTGCGAAGCCGTCAAACAGGTGCTGCGTCGATACAAACGGGTATTCCAGTCCGAATAGCAGCGGACCCGCGAATGACATCAGGCCCAGCAGCACCATGATAGAGATAGCGGCAACATCCACCTCCACAATCTCGAATACAAACAGGTAGATGGTCAGCAGGAGAATGCCGGAAACCCAGGCAATTTCCACCGTGGGGACCGTGCCGGTAAGCTCGAAGCCAATGGCCAAAAAGACAATGGCACCGATGAGGCGTTTGATCAGGGTGGTTCTCTGCTGTTTATTCACATTAACTCCGGCAGTCGGCGAGCAGGCCGTTATCTGTTTTGTATGATTGACAGGTCGTCTGATTCAGGTTCTGGGTATATCGTCTTCCCGGGGAGGAACTGCGTGCAGCGTGACTATCCAGGGTAATTCGTGCAGGATCCTGTTATTGTCCTGGCGCCCTGTTCGGTAATGAACTATACCGGGAATCAGTTAACAACGCTGTTAACTGCATTTAATATAATAATCAAACTATTAGGGTGTAAGCTGCGGGTGGCCGTGGACGGTATCGGGGGCAGGCGTCGCAGATGGGGAGTGGTGCCTTGCACCAGGTCAGCGAACCGCTGCCCCGCCGCTGCAGTATAATCACACAGAATCCGACAGGTACCAGGTCGTTATGTTGGGAAGAATGACAACCATGCCGGCGCCCGCCGATGCACTGCCGGGGCGCAGTGAATCCATGCCGGTGTCGAATCGGCATTATGTGAATGGCGTCCCGCTGGTTCCGCCGTTTCCGGAGGGCATGGAAACAGCCATGTTTGGCATGGGATGTTTCTGGGGCGCCGAGCGCAAATTCTGGGAAGCAGCGGGTGTGTATACCACGGCTGTCGGTTATGCCGGTGGTTACACGCCGAATCCGACCTACCAGGAAGTCTGCACCGGCATGACCGGGCATAACGAGGTGGTGCGGGTGGTCTTTGACCCGGCAGTGATCAGTTATGACCAGTTGTTGAAAATCTTCTGGGAAGCACACGACCCGACACAGGGGATGCGCCAGGGGAATGATATCGGGACCCAGTACCGTTCGGGTATTTACACCGGTTCCGACGAGCAGAAAGCAGCGGCGCTGGCATCACTGCAGCGGTTCCGGGAGCGGCTTGCGGATCATGGTTTTGGTCCGATTACCTCCGAGATAATCGATGCGCCTGAGTTCTATTATGCCGAGGACGATCACCAGCAGTACCTGGCCAGGAACCCGGAGGGCTATTGCGGGCTGGGCGGGACCGGGGTGAGTTGCGGCTGATAACCATCTTCAGGTATCAGGCTGTCCCGGATTTCGCGTTACTGCATCCGGGCTGCTTGCTGCGCTGCTTCAGTCGACGAAGGTACCACGCTGCCGGATGGGTTCGCGGTGCGGCGTGCCGGTGCATACCATCAGGCGGCAGCCTGCTTGTGACTGTATCTGCCAGATATTCCCGGCCTCCAGGAAACAGGCGTCGCCGGCCTTCAGCTGTGTGTCGCCCAGGGTCGCGTCTCCCGATACCAGATAGATAAAGCCCTGGTGGTTTTCATCCACGGTATTCCCGTAGTCTGTATCTTCTCCCAGCACAATCTCAAGGTAGCTGACGTCCGTATGGAGCCGTAACGGTGACGTATTGCCAACGATAGTGCGAACGTAGCCCCCATCGATGTCGTGCTGTGGCAGGTCTGCAGCCGGGACCTCCTGGTAATCCGGATCGATCTGCTTCAGGCATTGCGGCAGGTTGATCCACAGCTGGATCCCCCGGCTATCCTGTGCCTCACCCGGCATTTCTGAATGCTCGATTCCCTTGCCGGCGGTAAAGCGTTGCGCGCCACCGGGCCCCACGATAGAGGTATTCCCCAGGTTGTCCCGGTGCTGCATTTCCCCGCTGAACAAATAGGTAATTGCCTCGAACCCGCGATGCGGGTGTGTGGGAAAGCCGGCCCCGGGTTGTATGGTGAAGTCATCCCAGAGAACGAACGGGTCATAATTCATCAGGCGGCCGGGCAGGGGGAACAACCGGTTGACAGCGGCACTGTCACCTTCCATGGTGTGTACGGATTTGTAGAGAATATGCGTCATGCCGGAGTACCCGTAACGGGTATCAGCCTTTTTCTCCCCATAGTTCTTTCAGGCGTTTGTCACGCCCGCAACCATAGCGATAGTACTTGTAGCGGATCGGGTTCTTTATATAGTAATCCTGGTGGTAGTCTTCGGCCGGGTAAAATACCGTGGCCGGCGCGATAACAGTGACCACATCGCCACTGAATGGCTTGTGTTTAACCAGCGCTGCTTTTGACTGTTCCGCCAGTTCATGCTGTTTTTTATCATGGTAGAAAATCTCGCTGCGGTACTGGTCGCCCTTGTCGCAGAATTGTCCGCGGGGATCCGTCGGGTCAACATTGTGCCAGAACACATCCAGTAACTCCGTGTAACTGATCCGTTTCGGGTCATAGACAATCTGCACCGCCTCGGCATGGCCGGTTCCACCATGTGAGACTTCCTTGTAGGTCGGGTTCAGCTTGTGCCCGCCGGTGTAGCCGGAGGTGGTCGAGATGACGCCATTGAGTTCGTCAAACGGATGTTCCATGCACCAGAAGCAACCACCTGCAAAAGTGGCTGTTGAATAACCGGGGTCTGCCACCGGGCTGACGGCGCTGCCGGTGAGCGGGACTAATAGCAGCCACAGCAGGACTGACCAGTGGAGAGGTGGCAATGATTTCATGGATTCATCCTTGGTTAGTCGTTATGAGCACAGGGTATGGACAGTACGCCGGGGCAATTGTTTCATACCAACAACCATATATAAAACAGTATCATATAGTGTGCTTAATGTGCACTCCCGGTAGCCGATAGGGTTTATACAGGTACAGGCAGGCTACGACAGCGAGGTGGATGCGATGGGAGGCAGTTATCCCAGTCCACAGGAAGCGGGGATAAAGATTCCGCCCCATGTGAAGGAAGACCGGTTCTGTACCGGTTTTCGGCACGGTTTGCAGGGTGGGCAGCTTGATAAGGTGGAGTACATGCGCCTGTCATTTCGTGAAGGTTTCCGTGCGTCAAGACTCTATTTGCGCGAGCTGCGCCGTTCACGAGGTATTCTTGAATTCCCGGCACGCTGGCGGGTACGCATGAGAGTGGTCTGAGAACCGCCATTCTCACTGACAGCGACCCGGCGCTTCCTCTTGCGATCTTCCCCTGATCGAGTGGATCGCAGTCATCCAGGGTGAATCCGGTATGCCGGCTAACCCCTTGTCAGGGACTGCTGCAAGTCCCTCCCTGGACGCTCAACGGCTTCATCCCTGAAGCCGATGTCCCTGACAAGGGGTTAGCCGGCATACCGGATGCTGAAGGCGCGCCTGCAGTGAAACTCGATGTCCAGAATGGCTTCTCAAGACCGTTGGCCGCAGGGATGCGGCCATCGAGCGTACAGGGAGGTACTTGCAGCGGGTCTTGAGAAGCCATTCTGGACATCGAGTTGTCATGCCCGGTATGTGGACCCACTCGATCAGGGGAAGATCCTCCTTTTGTACCCGGGCAGCTTGTTACCAGCCCGCACCCCACGTATTCTCACTCCCGGACAAGTGTCCCAGACAGGGTAATGACCGGGTGATGGTTTGAAATCAGGGGTTGCCAATGTTGGCATTGGGCTGATACTGGGTCCGGCCCTGTTTGTTGTGGTCTTGCTGCTGCCATTGCCGGAAGGAATGACGCCGCAGGGTCTGCATGTGGCTGCTGTGGCGCTGCTGATGGCGGTGTGGTGGATCAGCGGCGCCATTCCGATACCGGCAACGGCCATGTTGCCGATTGCGCTGTACCCGTTGCTGGGTGTGATGAACGGCAGCGAGGTAACCCTTGCCTATGCCAATCACCTGATCTATCTGTTCCTTGGCGGGTTTCTGATTGCCGTGACCATGGAAAAATGGAATCTGCATCGCCGGATTGCACTGTATTCGATACGGCTGATTGGTTTGACGCCGCGCCGGATTGTGCTCGGTTTTATGGTTACGACGGCCTTTCTGTCCATGTGGATCAGTAACACAGCGGCCACCATGCTGATGGCGACCATTGGCATCGCCGTGCTGCACGAAATGTCAGACACCGGGCGTCATGGAGAAACTGCCATCAAGCTGGTGCCGGGACAGGCCCATTTCGGAACTGTGCTGATGCTGGCAATCGGTTACGCGGCCTCGATCGGCGGGATTGCAACCCTCATCGGCACACCACCGAATGCGATTCTTGCCGGCGTCCTGGAAAAATCCTACGGTTATCAGCTGGGTTTTCTCGAATGGATGGGCTTTGGATTACCGCTGTCTATCGTCATGCTGGTGGTTGCGTGGATTTACCTGACTCGCTTCGTATATATGAATGATATCAGCAGCTTGCCGGGTGGAGGGGGGGTTATACAGCAGCAGATTAGCGCACTTGGCCCCATGTCCCGGGAAGAAAAGTATGTTGCCGCAGTATTTTCAGGTGTGGCCCTGTTATGGATAGTCCGTGGCCTGATCGATCTTGAAGCATGGCGGCTGGTGAAGGACTCGACCATCGCCATAGCCGGCGCCTTGCTGCTGTTCCTGATACCGGTCAACCTCGGGAAGCGGGAGTTCCTGCTGGACTGGAAGACAGCCGTCACTATCCCCTGGGACATTATTGTCCTGTTCGGTGGCGGCTTCGCCCTGGCGCAGGGATTCAGTGAAACCGGCCTGACCAGCTGGCTTGCAGGTGAGCTGTCGGTACTTGCCGGCATCAATATCGTACTGATTATCACAGCAGTGGTACTGCTGGTAATCTTTCTGACGGAGATCACCTCCAACACGGCAACGGCCTCGCTATTGTTGCCGGTCATGGGGGCGCTGGCGGCGGCAATTGATGTACACCCATTCGGCCTGATGGCGGCTGCCGTTGTTGCCGCTTCATTTGCTTTTATGCTGCCGGTGGCGACACCGCCGAATGCGATTGTTTTCAGCAGCCGCTACATCACCATACCGCAGATGATGCGTGCCGGTTTCTGGTTAAACCTGGTCGGTGTGGTGTTGATAACCGGGTTTGTCTATTTCGTGCTGCCGGTGATGTGGGGCTTGCAGCTGGTAACCGTTACTCCTTGATTTTGGCAAGTACGTTGACCTGAAAAGAAATCTGCTCGAGAAATGCCTGGGTATCACGGGCGCCGGCCGCAATATTCATGCGTATACGGCATGAATCGTCGTCCAGTTCCCCGGCTGCCCCGAAGATTTGCCAGCCGGCAAAGCTGGCAACCCCGTCGGTACGCCCGCCGGCAAGTGAGGCCGTCGTGACAATGTTGATAACTGCTTCGCCGTTCTCGCTGTGATAGGTTCTGCCAACATCAAAGCAGACGATCTCCAGTGACCAGCGCGGGTGCGGCAGGCCGCCACAGAGTTCGACCTCTGCCATCCCGCTGTAAATGAACAGTCGGTTGGCCTCTTCCGGGCCGTTCACATGCACTTCCATTTCCTGCATGTTGGTCAGTCTTTTTGGTGTAATTATGTTGGAATAGTCCATGCCGATCCTCCAGGCCTTTAATTTCTGTCTTATTGAATGTCTTATTTGACGACACTTGGGGAAATATGGCAAGGATGTAATATCCGGAGCGGGGCTCTCCGGGGTAAAGCCGGGCTTATCCGGTATCCGGCCGGTTGTTCCCTGGTGGTACGGGCAATGGAAACGGGGTGACCTTGCCGTCGGCGCTAGTGGCCGGAAGTATCCGGTTTTTTCCTTCGCGCTCAACTTCGTCGATGCGAATTACTGCCTGCAGGGGAATAAAGGTGCGGGTGACCTCCGCGAACTCGGTTTTCAGTTTTTCTTCGGCCGGGTCAACGACTACGGATGAGCGCTCGCCGAAAATAATATCCTCGATTTCAATAAATGCATACATGTCACTCTGATAGACTTTGCGGGCATGCAATTCATAGATATCTCCCTAATTGTAAAAAGAGATCCTGTAAATATGTTTTGTATCCATTGTGATTTCCCCGCAGTGCTGGTCACTCCTGTACCAGGTGCTCCAGTTTGTCATCCATGTGCAACTCTGTCAGCTCGGTAAAACCGCCAATACATTTCCCGTCGATGATGATCTGCGGTACGGTGCGCGCGCCATTGGTGGCTTCCGTGAACTCGCGCAGGCCATCCTGGCCTGTATCGATACGGACTTCCTCATAGGGGATGCTCCATTTGCTGAGTAGCTGTTTTGCCTTGTCGCAAAAGGGGCAACTGGCTGTGCTGTAGACTTTAACTCTTGCCATGATGTGTGTGTTATTCCCGGGTTGCTCTGGAGCCGATATTATATCAGCAGTAAAATCCCGGTGGATATGCACAATGGACACGCACAGCTAATGTATGAACTCATTGGTATTTTCCAGCCCTTACCCTGATTGAGTAGATTGTAATTATCGAGGGTGAATCCGCTGTCCCGGGAGATACCTCTTGTCAGGGATCGCTGCAAGTACTTCCCTGTACGCTCAACGGCTTCATCCCTGAAGCCGATGTCCCTGACAAGAGGTATCTCCCGGGACAGCGGATTACCATACACCTCTGCAGTAACTCGGGCTCCCAGTGGTCTTACTACTCTATGTTGATCCACTCAATCAGGGTAAGGGCCTATTTTTTAAAATGGATGACTTTCTTCTGGGGGGACAGATTGATTTCGTCGATGACGGTGCCGCTTCTGGTCTCAAGTATTTCGAGCGCCACTGCGGCGACATCTTCGGGAAGAATGTAGTTGTCCTCTTCATCACCCGGCCGGAAATCCAGGCCATCAAAGAAACCGGTCCTGACCATGCCGGGATTGATAATGCTGACACGGACGCCGCTGGCGGCGCATTCCTGCCGCAGTGACTGGGCCAGCCCCCGCAGGCCGAACTTGGCGGCCGAATAGACGGCGCCGCGTTTGCCACCCACGAGGGCGGCCTCCGACCCCATCAGGATGATGGTGCCTGTCCCCCGGCGCTTCATGGCAGGCAGCAGGCTGCGTACCATATAAATCTGGCTGGTCAGGTTGAGGTCAATCAGTTCGCGGATCTGATCACAGGAGAATTCTTCCAGGGAACCAAAGCGGCCGGTTCCGGCGCAACAGATGAGGCCGTTGATGGGCGAGTGGCTGCGGGTAAGTGCCTCCAGGCGTGCCGGCAGTTCATCAAGCCGGGACAGGTCGATCTCCACGGCCGTGAATCCGTTACTGTCAACATTGCATTGACTGAAATCGCGGGCAATTCCGAGCACCTGGTAGCCCTGCCCGAGCAGCAGGGTGGCAGTGGCCTTGCCAATCCCGGCACTGGCGCCGGTCACGACGATGGTGGTTTTGCCGTCCATGATCTATGCGGCAACCGTGCAGGGAAACAGCAGGGATTCGGGCACGTGGGAGCGCAGTTCCCCGGTGCAGAACCCGGTCAGCTCGCTTTCAAGATCCTGGCGGTACGACACCATGCCATTGGTCACCGTGAGCGGGCTGGCAAACAGCGCTTCGTTTGGATAGAGCCGGGAGATGGTCCTGAAATAGTCACGTGGTAGCCGGAACGGACCCAGGCTGACAGAGTGTAGCCGGTCAGCATCAAGTCGACGGAACACCTCGCAGAAGAGTTCCCGGTAGTGTGTCTGGTAATTCTGCTGGTAAATCAGCGGGTCGAAGCGAACTCCCAGGGACCAGCCGGCCTGCTGCAACTGCACCATGGCATCGAGGCGTCTTTCGAGTGCCGGCACGCGGTGTTCCAGTGAGCGGTGCATTTCGCGGGGGGTGAAACTGAACGCAACCACGACATTGGTGAGTGGTTGGCGGTTCAGCAGGGTGCGCACCTGGGTGCTCTTGGTGCGCAACTCGAGCCGGGCATGTGGCTGTGCGGCAAAAAACGGCAGAAAATGGGTTGCAAATCCCGAGACCGGCTCGAGTGCAAGGCTGTCGCAGTCATACCCGGAAAAAAACCAGGCGGGCCGGGGGTCACTCTCCGCCAACCGGCTTATCTCGTCTTCAAAAGACTCATAATTTACGAATAACACGTAGTTTGCCGAGCGGTACATCCCTTGCAGAAAACAGTAGCGGCAGTCATACAGGCAGTTGAGCATGTGGGAGAAATAGTAATTCCTGTCACCGCCAATCCCGTAGCCTTGCGGGGCCTCCAGCACAAGCTTGCCCTGCTTGCCGGCGAGAATCAGGGACGGCTGCGCCTTTTGCAGGCGGAAATCCTGTGCCTTCGGGTTAAATACCTCCCCATAATGCGCACAGGCGACCCGGGTAGCGTCCGGGAAGCGTGCGCACAGGTCCTGTGTGCGCGGATGCTCTGCAATACTGTCCTCAATGTAGATATGTGTGAACATCTGTCAGTCCAGCCTGACCGGTTCTGTGTCTAGTCGGTGTTCAAGCCAGTGTAATACCTGGCTGGCCTGCTGCCGCGTCTGTAGCTCGTCGCACCAGACCGGCTGGTCCGGTAGCCGTGCATCCCAGCGAACCAGCAGTCTTTCCAGCTGGTGTCGCTGGCTTACGGTGAAGTGCCAGTGGTTGGTGAACCGCGCAAGGGAGTTGCCTGCTATCTGCCGGCTGGTAACGCGATCGCTGAGTCTCTCAAGCGCCGTCACCAGTCGGCAGATATCCGTCAGCCGGTCAGCGATCAATGCCTCTCCCTGCTCCTGGGTGACGCCGGCAACGGGGTTGTCCCGATTGTCCGAAATCACCTTGTAGCATTGCACCAGTTCGGTCGTGGTGGTGCGGCAGGCAACCGGATAAAAGCCGGCCGCCTCCATATCGTACAGGCAGTTTACCGGGTAGCCGGTTTCCGGCCGGTCGACGCTCAGCAGGTTGTCCGTCGGCAGCGACAGTCCATGTACCTGGGGCGGATACCAGTTTTTCCCGGTGGCCATATCCGTGATGCGATGTGCCAGCAGGCCGGCGCCAATGTGGCCATTGCCGTGTCCGGCAATGCCGATATTCAGCCATGCCTGATGGCGGGCCGGGTCGGCTCCCCGCAGCCAGCCGACAGCGGCAGCGGTCTGGACTTTCCCCGCTCCCGAAATCAGCAGGCGCCGGTGGTCATTGTGGTACAGCGTATAGCCTCCCCGGGCCGCCCTGTCCGTCAATCCCAGGGGTTCAATCAGCGGGCGTGCCTCACCCGGGAAGGCCGTTACGATGTTGATCATCCGGCCGCTTCTCCGGGAGGTGGTGAGCTATCCTGCATGGCATCGAGCAGCTCGCTATAGGTGGCTTGGATATCCCGGTATTCCCGGGCAAGCCCGGAATTGCCGCGTTTGTCTGCCCCCTGGCGAATGATGGCGGCTTTCTCAAGCAGCATCTGCATGGCCGCCATCCGGTCACCGGATGCCAGGTTGCCGGAGCGGATGACTTTCTCCAGCGCATAGACGCGGAAGCGGTCCATCCCCCAATGTTTTCGAGACAACTGGTCGGCGTGTCCGCCAATCTTGATCGTCAACGCATCATCCAGGTACAGGACCGGGTGCCGGGCGCACAGGCGCAACCACAGGTCATAGTCTTCGCACGCCGGCAGCTGTTCATCAAAGCACCCGACCGCCTCCAGCAACGGTTTGTAGATCAGCACGGAGGACGGCGAGATCATACAGCGCGGCAGGTTGTGCCGGAAAATATGGCCACCCTTCTTGATATGCTTGCGCATCGGGTTGACACGCTTGCCGTTGCGAATCCAGATTTCATCGGTATGGCAGATGGCGTAATCCGGATTGTCCTGTAATGCATGTATCTGGCGTTGCAGCTTGGCAGGGTGCCAGCGGTCGTCCGAATCCAGCAGGGCTATCCAGTCACCGGTTGCGAGCCGGATGCCGGTGTTGCGCGCATGACTGACCCCGCGGTTGTCCTGGTAGTGGTAACGGACAGCGGGGATATTGCCGGGGATGATGCCGCGGGTAGCGTCCGTCGAGCCGTCATCGATGACCATGACTTCATGGGGTGGGTGGGTCTGACTACACGCAGATTCAATCGCGGATAACAGGCAGTGTGCGCGATTCCAGGTCGGGATAATGACGGAAATTCTCACTGGTATCTCACTTGTCCGTTACTCATTCGTTACCGGGCAGATTGCGTGGTCGCACGAGGTTAACAAGACTGGCCGTGCCGGCGTTAAGATTATGCCAGTTTTCGCCAGCCACCAATTGCGCCAGTGTTGCGGTGGGCAGGATCTTGCCATCCTCCGGTGTCTGCACGTCGTTATCGGCCAGGTACAGCAGCAGGGTTTCCAGTCCCGGGTTGTGCCCGACCAGCATGACGGTATTTGCCGGCTCCGGTGACTGCCGGGTGATATCCAGCAGGGTTTCCAGGTCAGCCAGGTAAAGGTCAGCGTCCCAGTGGATGATGTCCGGGTTGCAGCCTGCGGCGTTGCACACCAGTTCGATCGTTTGCCGGGCGCGGGTTGCAGGGGAACTGATAATATAGTCCGGTGCCAGTCCACTGGATTTCATCCAGGCCCCCATTGCCGGGCTGTCTTTTCTGCCACGACCGGACAGCGGACGGCGGATATCATCGGTGGCCCCGGCAGACCAGTCCGACTTGGCATGTCGCAACAGGAGCAGTGTCCGTTGTGTTGTCATGCACGGAATGTGCTTGTAGAGTTCATTAATGGCTCCATTTTTCGGGCCCAAGAATACCACTTTAATGGAGTATTAATCCTGACAGATAATGCCAATACGCCTGACCGATCGGGGCCAGATGCAAGGATTGTTGCGGCTGTTGATCTCGGCTCCAATAGTTTTCACATGATTGTCGCGCGCCTGGAGAACGGTGAATTGCGTGTGGTCGATCGTCACCGTGAGATGGTGCGGCTGGCGGACGGGCTGGATGGCAGACAGCTGCTGTCCATCGAGGCCCAGTGGCGGGCGTTGGCCTGCCTGCGCCGTTTCGGACAGCGTTTGCGTGAGCTGGATTCGGAGGATGTGCGCGCCGTCGGCACCAATACCTTCCGTGCGGCCGACAATGCGTCCGGTTTTATTGACCAGGCGGAACAGGCCCTTGGGCATCCTATCGATATCATCTCCGGTGTTGAGGAGGCGCGTCTGATCTATCTTGGTGTAGCCAGGTCACGCAGCAATGATGATAAACGCCGACTGGTTGTCGATATTGGCGGTGGCAGCACCGAACTGGTTCTTGGCAAGGTGCTTGAAACAGGCAGGATGAACAGCTTGTACATGGGTTGTGTCGGTATGAGCCGGCGTTTCTTTGCCGGCGGGAAGGTAACCGAAAAGGCCATGGATGCCGCGGAAACCGGTGCCAGGCAGGAACTTGAGCTGGTTGAGAACCTGTACCGGCAGGAACACTGGGACACTGCACTGGGTGCCTCGGGGACCATCAAGGCGGCGGCGCGTATTGCTTTTGAAAACGGCTGGTGCGAAGAAGAAGGGGTAGTGTCAAGAACGGCATTGAAGCAGATCAGGAAGGTATTGCTGGCAGCCGGTCGACTCGACAAACTGAACCTGAAAGGACTGGATGAAGACCGCCGGCCGGTGTTACCCGGTGGTATTGCGATTCTCCGGGCCGTATTCAATGCGCTGGGTATCGATTCCATGCATGTGGTCAGCGGTGCCTTGCGGGAAGGGTTGCTGTACGACCTGGTGGGTCGTATCCGGCAAGAGGATGTTCGCGAACACAGTGTCCAGTCGCTGGCAAAACGCAGTGGTGTGGATGCGGAACAGGCGCGAAGGGTACGGGATACCGCTTTACAGATGTACCGGATGGTGGCGGTTGACTGGAAGCTGGATGATCCTGTACTGGAACGGATGCTTGCCTGGGCGGCCGGGTTACACGAGGTGGGCAAGATGGTTGCTTTCAACCAGTATCACAAGCACGGTGAGTACATCATCCGCAATGCCAACCTGAACGGTTTCTCACAACAGGAACAGTTACTGCTGGCGATCCTGGTCCGTGCACATCGCCGTAAATTCCCTGCCGATGCCTTCAAATCAGTGCCGGAACGCTGGGCCCGGCAGGCAACCCGATTGGCGATTTTGTTGCGGCTTGCAGTGACGCTCAATCGCGGGCGGACAGCTGCGCAGTTACCGAAAATAGCGACCACGGTTGGCAAGAGTACAATTACCCTTGAACTACCGGAAGACTGGCTGGAGTTCCATCCCCTGACCCGGGCTGACCTGGCATCCGAGGCGGCCTGTCTGGAGACAGTCAATTACAAGCTGGTCGTGCAGGCAACACCGGCCCTGTGAACCGGTGTACGGGTCGGACGCGTGGTGACGCACAGCGGCAGATTCTGCCCCATGGGATGGGACTGACCGGGTTACCCGTTAGCCGCGGGCGGATTTACTGGACCGAGGCGATACAATCGCTGATTTGCTTGCGGACCAGTTCCATCAGTTGTTCCATGGTCAGGGAATCCGGTATTTCCTGGACATTGGAAAACCAGATTTTCTCCACCTGACTACTGTTTTCAGGGTTTTTCTCGGGAATCAACGGCCAGCCGACAAATACACCCTGTTCACCGTTTTCCAGCCCGACCATGACCAATTGCAGTTCCAGCGTCTTCATGTTGATGCCTCCTTCCCCCCGTTTGAATAGATAGCGAAGGAAAACCGTTGGGATCAACAAGTAATGTATGCATCTACCATGCCAGCTACCGGGCGGTGCAGTGTTCAGCCAGCCAGCGCCACAGCAATCCACTGGGGCGGTCCTCACCGGTTGTAATAAAATTCAGTGCGTTGAAACTTTTCATGGTCCAGCGCATATAGACTCGGTATCCTGGCGGCCGCAAAGTAACAACTGATCACCCGGCTGCAGTACACCGTCATTTTCCGGTAACAGAATCTCGCCTGTTTTGCGTTGCAGGTAGAGCGGCACACAGGGCAGTGTCAGAGTCAGGTTCTGTGGATCGGTGCACAGCAGGGTAACGATATGCTGGCTAATGGCGGGACCCGGTTGCAAGATGACGTCCAGTCGGGCCCCATCGAAGATGGCATCGTTGCTGCCGCTGGCATGTTCAATCCCAAATCGGGCCGGTATGACCGCTTCGGTGATGGGCGTATTATCTGTACCGGTAAGCCAGTATCTCAAGACGACTATTCCGTGATCACTGCCAGAACAGACGATAGCCCGGCATTCCAACGACTCAGACAGCGGGTTGGCGCCATTCATCTGCAACAGCGTCTTGGTATCGAGGAAGACTACGAACGCAAGGTATTTGGTCAGGGTCGCAATATCTTTCATATCGAGAACTGGCATTTTGGCCATGTGATTATCCGCAACAGCCTGCGCCTGCTGCTGCTCCATGGGCGTGGTAAACGCAATGCACGTCGCATCCGTACCCGGCATAACCGCTTATCCATTACGAATCTGCCGTTGGCATTCGAGGGCTATACCATTCTGCAGATTTCGGACCTGCATATCGATATGGCGCCCGATTTTCCCCAGGTGTTGATCAAAGCTGTACGCGGGGTCGATTACGACCTGTGCGTGCTGACGGGTGATTACCGTGCGGATACCCGGGGTCCATGCGATGCCGCCCTCGACGGGCTGCGCCTGGTCCGTACCCACTTGGACGGTGATGTGTATGCCGTACTGGGAAATCATGACAGCATTACCATGGTCCCCGGAATGGAGGACATCGGAATCCGCATGTTGCTGAATGAACATGTGGTACTTGCGCGTGGTGGCGTGCGGCTTTACCTGGCCGGTATCGATGACCCGCACTACTACCGTGCCGATAACCTGGAAAAGGCCGCCGACGCAATCCCGGTCGATGCGACCTCAATCCTGCTGGCGCATTCTCCCGAGATCTACCGGCACGCTGCGCATGCCGGGTTCGGTGCCATGTTGTGCGGCCATACCCACGGTGGCCAGATTTGCCTGCCGGGCGGGATGCCCCTGTCCTGCAATACCGGTTGCCCGCGGGAATACTGTGCCGGGGCCTGGCGATATCGCCAGCTGGCGGGGTATACCTCGGCCGGATCCGGGGCCTGTGTTGTTGATGTCAGGCTGAATTGCCCGCCCGAGATCACCCTGCACCACTTGCATCGGGTTGCCGGTTAAGACCTGCGATGCAAGTGGTCACGCAACCAGGAAAATACCAGGCCGATTGATATGAATATGGCTGTTGCAGTCGCTATGTCTGCTGGCGTGATGGAAAGTACCCGTTGCATCACCAGCAGCGGCACCAGCGTCTCCGGCAACTGGTCCAGCAGGGGCGCCGAGTGACTGGTCGCAATGGCAAGGCGTCGCTTGATAAAACTTGACGTCATGTCACCCAGCATGGCCAGCAGGCCAAAGACAGACCATTGCGCAGGAGCCAGACCAACCAGCGGCGCGAGTACTGCGGTTGCGATGATGGCACTGAAAACGCCGCGGAAGGTCTTCCCTGGTCCCAGCAACGGACGGCCGTCGCAGAACACGATGTTGCCATCCAGTGGCCAGTCCAGGAATCCGCCTAACAGGCGATGTACAACAAACGGGGTTCCGTTGGCAACCACCAGCAGCAGTACCAGTTCAGTGTCAAGTTGGAAATGCATGGCGTTCCTTACCGGTCTGGAGAACAGGCGACCATAGACTAACGCGAATTGCTTGCCGGGGCATTTTCACCGGGCAAAAAAATCCCGCTGTAACAGCGGGAGTTGAAGGGGGCAGGTTAGGCTACTGCAATCACCGGATGTCGTATTTGCAGGTAGAGGTAGTTATTGGTTTATCCGTTTCGTGAAACGGTCCTGCCGGTGCAACACCCTGAACTTCATCGACCCGACCATGTGCTCTTGTGAAGCGCTGTGTCTTTACTGTCTTGCCGTGATACAAAACCCCGTCAAACATGAAGGCGGATGGTTGCCGGGGTCGTTGCTTTTCCCTGCAAGACTGATCAATGACGCCTTTGATTACGCCCGTGTTCCGGGGGTCTGTCAACCACAATAGATTGACGCTTTAATCAGAAATTTCATGAGCTTAGATGTAGGTGACTGATTCTGATGGTATATCATTAATGCTTAATTTTGGAATATTCGAATAGCCCGTGCGAATAAATTTTCAGAACCTGCCGGCCCGTTGATCATTGCCGGGTCCGGGTGCTCAGCCCGCTCGGAATGCCTGAATTTCAAGACATTAATAATACTTGACTATTTTACTTGGTTATTCTAGCTTTATAGGTATCCGAATCCAGCAGGTATCTGGATATAATTAATAAGAACAATAAGATACAGATATCCTGGTGGCGGCGATACTGGAGGTTAGCATGGCTGGTTCCAATCAACCGATCGATGACCTGCTGGAGCAGGAATATGCAGCAGGATTTGTCACTGATGTGGAGGTGGATACGCTTCCAGCGGGACTCAGTGAGGACATCATTCGTACCATTTCAGCGCGCAAACAGGAACCGGACTTCCTGCTCGAATGGCGCCTCAAGGCCTGGCGTCACTGGCGCACCCTGACGGCGCCGCAATGGTCAAGTGTTCACTACCCGCCCATCGACTATCAGGACATTATCTATTACGCGGCGCCGAAGCCACGCAAGGACGGCCCCTCGAGCCTGGACGAGGTTGATCCGAATATACTGGAAACCTACAAGAAACTGGGTATTCCGCTGGAAGAGCAGGAAGCCCTTGCCGGGGTGGCTGTCGATGCCGTGTTTGACAGTGTTTCCGTTGCCACCACCTTCAAGGACACGCTGGCGGAACACGGGATCATTTTCTGCTCTTTTTCCGAGGCGGTACAGCAACACCCGGACCTGGTACAGCAGTACCTCGGCTCCGTGGTGCCCATTACCGATAACTTCTATGCCAGTCTGAATGCCGCTGTTTTCAGTGACGGGTCATTCGTGTATGTGCCACCCGGGGTGCGTTGCCCGATGGAATTGTCGACCTATTTCCGTATCAATGCCTCCAACACGGGACAGTTCGAACGCACTCTGATTATTGCCGATGCCGGTAGTTATGTCAGTTACCTCGAAGGTTGTACGGCGCCGATGCGTGACGAAAACCAGTTGCATGCGGCCGTGGTTGAGTTGATTGCGCACCAGGATGCCGAGATCAAGTATTCAACTGTTCAGAACTGGTATCCGGGCGATGCAGAGGGGCGCGGTGGTATTTACAATTTTGTGACCAAGCGCGGCGTCTGCCGCGGTGACCATGCAAAGATTTCCTGGACCCAGGTGGAAACCGGATCGGCAATCACCTGGAAATATCCCAGTGTCATCCTCGAGGGGGACTACTCCAGCGGCGAGTTCTATTCGGTCGCCATGACGAACAACTACCAGCAGGCCGATACCGGGACCAAGATGATCCACATCGGCAAGGGCACGCGCAGTACCATCATTTCCAAGGGTATTTCGGCACGCCAGGGGCAGAATGCCTACCGCGGGCTGGTCAAGATCCTGAAAAGCGCGGATGGTGCGCGTAACTACACCCAGTGCGATTCCCTGCTGATGGGGGATCGTTGCGGTGCGCATACGTTTCCCTACATAGAAGTGAAGAACAGTACCGCCAAAGTGGAGCATGAGGCATCCACCTCGAGGATTGGCGAGGACCAGTTGTTTTACTGCCTGCAACGCGGCATCTCGCAGGAGGATGCGATCACCATGATCGTCAACGGTTTCTGCAAGCAGGTCATGAAGGAGTTGCCGATGGAGTTTGCTGTCGAGGCGCAGAAACTGCTCGGCGTAAGTCTCGAAGGGGCCATCGGATGAACACCACCGCCAGGGAAATACTTGCCGTCACCGGGCTACAGGTCGCAGTAGAAGGCAAGGCCCTGTTAAACGGCATTGACCTGACTGTGCGTGCCGGCGAGGTACATGCCATCATGGGGCCGAACGGCTCCGGCAAGAGTACCTTTGCACAGGTGCTTGCCGGCCATGAATCCTACGAAGTCCTGCAGGGTTCGGCGCGCTTTCTCGGCGAGGATCTGCTGGACCTGCCGGCCGAGGAACGCGCACGCCGGGGCCTGTTCCTGGCATTCCAGTATCCGGTGGAGATTCCCGGCGTCAGCAATATCTACTTTCTGAAGGCCGCCCTCAATGCCGTACGTCGTCACCAGGGTCTGGATGAACTCGATGCCATGGATTTCATCAGCCAGGTCAAGGAAAAGCTCGCGGCCATGCAGATGGATGAAGCGTTGCTGTACCGTTCGGTAAACGAGGACTTTTCAGGGGGCGAGAAAAAACGCAACGAAATTCTGCAGATGATGGTACTCGAACCAGTGCTGACCATACTCGATGAAACTGACTCCGGACTGGATATCGATGCCCTCAAGGTGGTTGCCGACGGTGTCAACAGCATGCGCAGCCCCGAGCGGGCATTTATCATAGTGACCCATTACCAGCGACTGCTGAATTACATCGAACCGGATACCGTGCACGTGCTGTCCGCTGGACGCATTGCACGCTCCGGCGGCCCTGAACTGGCTATCGAGCTGGAACAGCGCGGTTATGGCTGGCTCGAGCAGGAAGCAGGTGTCGTACCATGATGACGGGGCACGTCAGTTATGCAGAGGATTTCAAGGCGGTAGCGGCGACACTGCCGGGTGTCGGAGTGCCCTGGCTAGAGCAACTGAGAACGAATGCCATGGAGTCCTTCCTGGATTCCGGGTTTCCGACAACACGCATCGAGGACTGGAAATATACCGACCTGCGATCGCTGACACGTCGTCACTACACCCCGGTTACCCGCCCGCCATCGATCGACAGTGTCATCCCGGCTGATCCGTGGTGGCAGGATGAGCTGCAGCACCGGCTGGTATTCATTGATGGTCATTTTGTGCCTGAATTATGTCCGTTACATCCGTTGCTCAACGGAGTGACCATCACCAGCCTTGCCCGGGTGCTGGAACAACAGCCGGACCTGCTCGAACACCGGCTGGGACGCAATACCGCTCTTGAACAGCCCGGGTTCAATGCCTTCAACACGGCCTTCATGCGTGACGGGGCGTACCTCACTCTCGGGGACGGTACTGTCCTGGAACAATCGGTACACCTGCTGTTTGTTTCGACCGGCACAGATTTATCCATGCGGCCGGTGAGAAATATTATCGTCGCCGGACCGCACAGCCATGCCACCGTGGTCGAATCCTACGTGGCACTGGGCGATGCCGCCGGCCTGACCAGTGCGGTGACCGAGATCAGTCTCGAGACTGGTGCGCACATCGAGCATTACAAGCTGGAAGAGGAAAGCGCGTCCGCGAGTCATATTGCGGGGATCTATGTAACGCAGGAGCGCGACAGCCGGTTTGACTCGCATAACATCGCGCTGGGGGGGCAACTGGTGCGCAATGATTTGCAGATCGCGCTGAACGGGCCGGGTGCGGCAACCACCCTGAACGGACTGACCGTCACCCGGGGCCGGCAGCACGTGGATAACCACACGCGGGTTGACCATAACAAACCACAGGCACGCAGCGATGAATGGTATCGGGGGATACTGGATGACCGCTCCCGGTCGATATTCAACGGCCGTATTGTCGTACATCCCAATGCACAACAGACAGTGTCACATCAGGCAAACCACAGCCTGCTGCTGTCCGGGGATGCGGAGGCCGACGCAAAGCCACAGCTCGAGATCCATGCCGATGATGTCCAGTGTACGCACGGCTGTACCGTCGGCCAGCTTGATGAAGATGTGCTGTTTTATTTCCGTTCGCGCGGAGTCGATGCAGTCACGGCGCGCAACTTTCTGGTCTGTGCTTTTGCAGTCGATGTGCTGGAACGCATCCGGCTGCAGCCGGTCCGGCGCATGCTGGAACGGCGGCTGGCCGGTCGTTTCATGGATATGGAGGTGCTGGACAGCTTGCGAGAGCGGTTGTCGGGTTAATGATTGAGGTAAGTTCCCATGGATATGTCAAATATACGCGAACTGTATGAAGAGGTAATCCTCGATCACAACCGCAATCCGCGCAACTTCATGGTTGAGCCGGAAGGCGCCAACCGACATGCACATGGCTATAACCCGGTGTGCAACGACGAGTTTACCGTACACCTGAAGGTGGAGGACGGCATTGTCACCGCGGCCGGGTTTGAAGGGGCCGGCTGCGCCATCTCGACGGCCTCGGCCTCGTTGATGACCGAGGCCGTCAAGGGCAAGACCGAGGCAGAGGTGCAGGCGCTGTTCCGGAGCATGCACGAATTGTTGACACAGGAAGATACGGCAGGCGATGTCGGCAAGCTCGAGGTGTTGGCCGGTGTGCATGCGTACCCCATGCGCATCAAGTGTGCGACCCTGCCGTGGCATACCTTGCACGCCGCACTGGAGCAGGATCCGGAAACCGCCACGACGGAGCCGGCATGAGTGCTGACTCGAAAAGCCTGCCGCAGCGTCTGCTGGAGGAGCAGGTTATCGATGCATTGCGCGGTATTTATGATCCCGAATTACCGGTCAATATCTATGATCTCGGATTGATCTATAAACTGGACGTCGATGAGCCGCGCGGTAAGGTAGATATCGACATGACCCTGACAGCGCCCGGTTGCCCGGTGGCGCAGACCTTTCCGGGTACTGTGGAATGTGCCGTAAAGGGCGTATCCGGGGTCAATGAGGCCTGTGTCGAGCTGGTCTGGGATCCGCCCTGGAGCCGTGAGCGGATGACCGATGATGCGCGGTTGCTGCTGGATATGTTTTAACGGGCCAGATCCACACCATGCCTGAGTGGATTGATGTTGCACCGGTTGACGCCTTTGAGGAAGGCATAGCGCAGCGGGTGGATGTGGAGGGAACAGAGGTTGCCGTGTTTCATATTGCCGCTGAATTCTTTGCCATCGAGGATGTCTGCACGCATGATGGTGGCACGCTGGCTGACGGAGACGTGGAAGGCTATGAGATCGAGTGTCCACGCCACGGCGCGCGCTTCGACCTGCGTACCGGCAAGGTCACCACACCACCGGCCTACGAGGATGTGACCCCGTTTGCGACTCGTGTAAATGCCGGTGTGGTGCAGGTCTGTGACGGACGCCCAGGCTACCAGGACGATACAAGTCAGGCTGGCACAGAACCCGGCAGGAGGCGTCCGGAGTGATTCGTCCTGTCATGACGATAGTGTGTTGCCTGCTGTCGATGACGGCCTGTTCCCTGGTCGACCGGTTGCCGGGGGAGGATAGCCTGTACCATAGCCTGCCGGGTAGTGAGTTTATCCTGCACCGGGAAATAACCATCAGGCCGGGCCAGCTCAGAATGAGCTTCCAGGATGGCACGCCGGCCTATGGTTACAGCGAGTTTTATCCGCATTGTGATCTTGTCCTGCCGGTTATCAGTAAAGAACCACAGATTATCCCGGCCGGTCGTTACCGGATTGGCAGTGTTATGGGACGTACTCATTACGTCGAGCGTCCACAGGGACCGGTACAACTGGCTGCCGCCGATGGGGTCAACGGATTGCTGGCGGACTCGTCTTCCGAGTGGTACATGTTTGCCTACCACATGTCACTGCAGTCAGAGACCTCAGCCACCCGGCTGCAACTGATCTGTGGCGGCGCCTATAACTATCCTTATTATGTGCGTTACCCCAGCCTGGCGGAAATTCAACAATCGCTGGGTGATTACGGCACGCTCAAGCTGCCCTGACCCCCTCGCAACACCGGCGCTATCGCGGTATAACCAGACTGACCTTGCGAGCTTGCACCCTATGTAGTAATTAACTCATTGAAATATTTATAGATATTGTCGTGTATCCAATAGTTAGTAAATAGTTAAATTAATACTTGCTTAATTAAGCAATTACTTATATTATGATCAGCGTGGAGACACAAGACTTTTAACCCTGTTTATTAATAATATTTTTGGAGAACGGTTATGAAAACACTCGCTACTGTCCTTACGGCGGCCACCCTGGCTATCGCCTCTGCTTCCGCCTCTGCCTGGGGCTGGGGTCCTTTCGGTAACAATGGCTATAACAACGGCAACGGTTTCGGCGACGGAAACGGTGACTTTGACGGCGACTTCGGCTTTAACATGAAC
>Ga0114931_10001304_pt1 | contig 31793 bp, 17 predicted proteins | sample 2SBtaG_FD_89579 | JGI IMG/M metagenome (GOLD analysis project Ga0114931, IMG submission 89579) | Deep subsurface microbial communities from Kolumbo volcano to uncover new lineages of life (NeLLi) - 2SBTROV14_V59a metaG | ecosystem: Environmental > Aquatic > Marine > Volcanic | place: Kolumbo...
GAGAATCACGAGGGTGGCACCTGTTTCGAGAGCGTCGAGTGCACCGAGAATCACGAGGGTGGCACCTGTTTCGGGCACCTGTTTCGAGCCTGAGAATCACGAGGGTGGCACCTGTTTTGATCGGCACGCCGAGTGCACCGTCCGCGGAGATTTGAGCCGATGATCCGATCCACGCCGTCGCGAGACCGATTCCGCATCTTCACGATCCTGACGATCCTGGTGGTGGCTGCGAGCGCTGCGCTGGGCCAGTTGGCCGCACCGGAGAAGGCGTCGCTGACGCTGCGCGCCGATCGCACGGCCTATCTGCCAGGTGAGCCGGTGCGAATTGCGGCTGTAGTCGATATCGAAGACGGTTGGCATATGAATAGTCATACGCCAACCTTCGACTGGCTGATTCCGACCGAGCTCAGTCTGACCCTGCCCGAAGCCACCTCGGTGCCAGACGCCACCTACCCGCCGGCGGAGCTGCTGCGCTTCGCCTTTTCCGATGCCTTGTCGGAAGACAACGCGCCGATCGCGGTCTATGCCCACCGAGCGATCATCGTCGTGTCGTTCACCCTCCCCGAGACGCTCGACGGCAGCCAGCTCGAGGTACCTGCATCGCTTTACTACCAGGCCTGCGACGACAGCAGTTGTCTGCCGCCGGTCACCACCCATGCGCAGGTCGAGCTGACGCTGGGCAGCGGCGGCGAGCCCGCCAACCGAGAGATCTTCGACGCGGCCCAGGCGGCGGCGTCGCGGGCGGCAGCGTCCGATGCTTCGGAGATGGATTCGTTTGATGCGTCATCGTCCGGTGCCAGCCTGCTCGCCATCCTGGCGCTTGGCGTGCTCGGCGGCCTGATCCTCAACGCCATGCCCTGCGTGCTGCCGGTGCTGTCACTCAAGGTGTTCGGCATCGTGCACAGTGCTGACCGCGGTCGCAAGCACCTGGTCGCCGGCTCGCTGGCCACCGCCGCCGGCATCCTGCTCTCCTTCTGGGCCCTGGCTGCGGTCGCGGTTGCTGCGCGTGCGGGTGGCAATGCCATCGGCTGGGGCGTGCAGTTTCAGCAGCCGGGCTTTGTCGCCTTCCTGGCCGTGGTGGTGGTGCTCTTTTCGCTCAACATGTGGGGTCTGTTCGAGATCCCGCTACCCACCCTCCTCAGCCGGGTCGGCGGTGGAGGTGGTGAGGGTCTGGCCGGGCATTTCGCGTCGGGTCTGTTCGCGACGCTGATGGCGACGCCATGCTCCGCCCCCTTTCTCGGTACCGCCGTGGGCTTCGCCCTGGGCCAGCCCGCGAGCACCATCTTCGCGGTGTTTACCGCCGTCGGCCTCGGGCTCAGCTTGCCCTACCTGCTGCTGGCCGTTTTCCCGGGGCTGGCGCGCGCCCTGCCCAAGCCCGGACAGTGGATGGTGACCTTGCGCGGCGTGCTTGGCTTCTTGCTGGCGGCGGCGGCGGTATGGCTCTTCTTCGTGCTCGCTGGCGAGGTGGGCAGCGTGCGGGTGGCGATGGTGCAGCTCGCGCTGCTGGCGCTGACGCTCTTCGTCTGGCTGCATCAGCGGCTCGGACCCGCCGGCCGCCGCGTGGCCTGGGCGGCGACCGCTGCTGCCGCGCTTGCCACCATCATGCTCGCGGCCAGCGCGCCGCCGCGCTCGGCGGCCGAGGGTCACACATCCTCGCACCACGAGTGGTTGGCCTTCGACGAGCAAGAAGCGCGCTCGCTGGCCGCCGACGGCCACCTGGTCTTCGTCTACGTCACCGCCGACTGGTGCTTGACCTGCAAGACCAACGAGTGGGGCGTGATCGAGACCGACGAGATCGACCAAGCGTTCGATCGCTACGGTGTGGTCACCATGCGGGCGGACTGGACCAATCGAAACGACGCCATCGCTGCCTATCTGGCGAAGTTCGGCCGCTCGTCGATCCCTTTCTACGTGCTGTACCGGCCCGGCCAGCCGCCGCATGTGTTCAGCGAGCTGCTCACCAAGTCGCGGGTGCTCGATGCCTTGAAGGGGTCCTCCGCCGCGCTCGCCGCGCTGCGCGAGCGCGGCCGAGAGTGATTCTTAGCCTTGCGCAGCGAGATTCTTGGCCTCCTTTTCGAGCCTTCGGAGCTCGGCGGGTCGCGTGGCGAGCGCGGGCCAGCGAACCTGGTGGCGACCTTGTGCGGCCTCGAGGCGTTCCCAGGCATCGCGGTTTTTGACCGCGGCACCGGCCTTGGTCTGCCAGCCGTTCTGGCGCCAGCCTGCGAGCCACAGCGACGCACCCTTGCGCAGGTAGTCCGAGGTCACCCGCATGGCGACCTCGCGACCGCTGCCTCGGAGCTTCTCGAGCACGTTTGCGGCAGCCAGGATCTCGAGACGCGGAGCGGTGGTGCCGGCAACCGTGTCGTGGAGGCGATGCGCCTGCCCGTTCTCGCGCACCACAGCGACCCAGGCACCCCGGCGTGCCGAGCATGAGACCGCCAGCAGCACCTCGACCTCGGCCGGCGTCTGCCCCTCGGGCTCGGCCCGGCCACCGCCGAAGGCGCGCACCGCAGCCGACGCCAAGGCGTCGGCGCGCTCGTTCCAGCGCGTGCCAGCGTGACCCTTCACCCAATGCCAGCGGATGTGGTGCTGGTCGACCAGGCGCGAAAGCGTCTGCCACAAGTCGACGTTCTTGAGCTCACCGCGCTTGCGTTTCCATCCCGCCCGCCGCCATTGGGCCAGCCAGGTGGTGATGCCCCGCTGGAGGTATCGCGAGTCGGTGTAAAGCGCCACCCGACAGGGCCGATCGAGGGCCGAGAGCGCTTCGATCGCGGCGGTCAGCTCCATGCGGTTGTTGGTGGTTTCGGACGCGCCGCCCGAGAGCTCGCGCGAGCGGCCGCCCGGAGCCAGCAGCACCGCCCCCCAGCCGCCAGGCCCGGGGTTTGGGTCAGCACCACCATCGGTGTAGATGGTGACCTCGGGTTCTGGCGCAGGGCTCAGGGTCATGGCGCGCGCAGGCTACGGGCAAGACGCGGGGTCGTCAAGCCGCGCAGCCGCATGCGGTCGCTCGTGCCGTCTGGGCCGTGGCGCGAGACACGGCCCAGACGGCGCCAGGAGAGGCCATCGATCCGGGCATCATCCGTCCGGGGTTCAAATGTAGCGGCGGACCAGCCAGCGAACGAGCTGCCAGCGGTTGTCGAACATGTGGTTCTTGCCGGCGAAAGCGACGGTGTCGGCGATCGTCTCCTCGCTGCTGCGTCGCCCGGTGAGGTCGCTCGGCTGGTCGACCCAATGCGGGCGGTCGAAGTAGTACTTGCCGAAGTCACCGAAGAAACGCAGGCGGGGCAGACGGCGCAGCAGCCCGGGACGAATGGGTTTCGGGTCGTAGGGGCGGCTTCCGGCCTGGTTCATGGACCGGAAGATCTGTTGAAACGTCAGGTTCTCGCCCGTGGCCAGGATCTTCTGTGGCTGATCCGCGTCGAGGCAGCCGACCACGGCGTCCGCCACGTCGCGCACGTCGACCAGGTTGACGCCACCCGGCAGGGCCCATTTCAGCCGGCACAGGTATACCAGGTGAAAAAGGATGCCGAAGTAGGTGGGGTCGAGCTGCCAGGGTCCCATCATGTAGCTCGGCGAGACCACGTCGAAGCGAAAGCATGCGCCATCCTGTGACGCTTTCTCGAGGACCCTCTGCACCACGTACTTGGCCTGCGAGCTGGCACCGCGCGCAGACATGGTGCGCAGATCGTCGGCCGAAGGGCCCTCGGTCTTGAAGTATACGCTGTAGCTTCCCACATAAATCATACGCGCGACACGGGCCTCGACGGCAGCCTCAGCCAGGCGCCGGGCACCCTCGACATTGACGTCGATGATGTGCTCGGTCCCCTTCCAATACTCATGGGTGTGGAGGTTGTGAATCACCGCACCGGCGCCGTGAAGACCACGGGCCAAGAGCGCGCGGTCGCGAAAATCGCCGACCACCAGTTCGGCCTTGGCCAGGCAGGCGAGGGCCGGGTCGAGATCGATCAATTGTTGGACCTTGGCCTCGCTGCGTACCAGAAGGCGCACCGGCGGCGCGTCCGGCGCCGCCAGCAGCGCGCGGGCGATGGCCACGCCGAGATGCCCGGACGCACCGGTGAGCAGAATGGGTGCTTGCGTCATCCTTGGATCCTACGAGGTGCCGCGGCGAACCGTCCGCTGAGTCCGTGCGGCCAAGGCCGACACCCGCAGGTGCCGTGGGGGCGCAGGCTACGCGCGAAAGGGATCAGCGTCAAGCGATCCGCTGCCACGCCGCGGACCAAGCTCAGCCCGCGGTCGCCCGCAAGCGTCGCTGCACGCGGGCCAAGAAGTCGCGGGTGGCAGCCGCTGGCTCAAGGCCCCGGCGGCAGACATCGAGCACCGCGTCGTACAAGTAGCGTATGATGCGGTCGACGGTTTCGAAGGTTTCGGGGCCACGCCACTTGACCGTGTCGATCTCCGCGCGTCCATCGAGACCGTCGGCGATCGAAGCGCGGAAGGCCTCCTGTGCCGAAGCGGCGTAGGCGTCGTCGGGTAGATCGTCGCCGATGCCGACCTCCTCGAGTCGGCTGCGCAAGGCCGAGGCACCACCCCAGCGCGTGTACTGGCGCTGCACGGCGTCGTCGAGAAACCAGTCGAGCAGCTCGTGTGCGGCCTGGGCATAAAGACTGGCCGCCGGAATGCAGAGCACCCAACCCTCGACGTGGCCGTTGCGCCGCCCCGAGCCGGTGGCGCGCGGCATGGGCAGGAAGCGGACGCATTCCAACGCGGCGGGAGAATCACTGCTTTGGGGGCGGCCGTGCGCGCTGCCGCGGGGCGCCGGTTGCACCGCGAAGGTGAAATCGCGACCGCGGTGCAGCACGCTCATGCGTTCACGCAGGGCGCCGATGCTGTCGTTGAATAGGGGCTGCATGAGCAGCCTGCCAGCCGCGAAACAGGCGAGGCTGTCGTCCCAGTTGGTGGTCGCCCAATGCGGCAGGCCTTCATGTTCGGTCCAAGGCGCCAGATCGCGCGCGTGCTCGAGATAGCTGAGCGTGCCGGCCTCGAGCGTTTTGGCCGTCGCGTAAGTCGACATGCGCCGGGGGCCGTAGAGCACCAGGTCGTTGGTGTCATGCGCGTAGAGGTGTGTGAGCCAGTCGTACCACAGCGTGACATGGCAGCGGCCGTGGAGGAGTTCCGGTGCGAGCGGCATGCTGCGCGGATCGGCGTCGCGCACCAGGGCGCGGTAGTCGTTCCAGGTATCGGGCGGCGTGAGCCCAAGGCGCGGGTCCTCGAATCGGTCCTGACGCACCGCCAGGATGCGGGTCAAGGCCGACAGCGGCACGCCATAGAGTTGCTGCTCCCAGGTGCCCATCTCCTGCCACCAGAAAAAGCGCTCGGCATGGCGCTCGGCGAGGTCGTCGTCGAGCGGCTGGAGCAGACCACGGGTCACGCAATGTCCGAGCATGGCGTAGGGGATGGCGACCAGGTCGTAGGGTAGGCCGGTGGGCTTTTTCCCATAGTGCAGCTCGGCGAGCACGTCTTGGTAGCGCACGGCATGCCACTGGATGGTGCCGTGAAGCGGCGGCGCCGAGATGCCGCCAGCGCCGCTCTCGGCAGCATTGATGACCTGCTTGAGGGCGCGCAGTGGATCGTAGTCTTCGCCCAATACGGTGAAGGGCAGGTTGCGAAAAATCGGCTTGCGGTGGCTCGCTGCGCTGGAGATGTGGCCACGCTCGGCGCGGAGATCCGCTGCCAGCAGCCGGATCCAGCGGGCGACATCCGCCAATGCCTGGTCGTCGTCGCCCCAATCCTTGACCGCTTTGGCGCCGGTGGGTAGTGCTTGAAAGCGTGCGAAGGCGGTCGCTTGCCAGTCGCAATCACGCAGGATGATCGGTACCACCGCTGCGTCGCCTGCTTCAGCACGCTCGAGTGCGCGGCTCTCCTCGACGTTGCGGCAATAGTCCGAGGCCAGGAAGTCAGCGGACACCAGCAGCAGGATGATCTCGGCCTGCTCGAGGTTGGTCTGGATGTCTCGGGCCCACTGCGCGCCCGGGAGGATCTTGCGATCCGTCCACTGGCTGATGGTCCCCTCGTGTTCGAGCGCTGTCAGGTGCCGGCGCAACTTCTCGCACAGCGCTTCATCTTCGTGCGCATAGGAGTAGAAAACGCGGAGCTGTGTGGGTTGGGTCATTGGGTCGTTGCCGGCGATCGGTGCGCGGTCCAAGACTCTACGGTCCAAGATCCGTAGAGTCCCTTGCGGCGGATCGTGTCGGCGGGTGCAAGCTGATCGCTCGCTACTGCGTCTCTTCCCAAAAGAGAGGCTGTCGTTGGTGGGGGTGGTTGCCGACCTGGTTCAAGGTCCAGGCATCGTAGAGCCGGCCGCCGACCATGGTGTAGACACGCTGGTCGAGTCGCGAAGATTTTCGAGGGGGTTTTTCGCCAACACCACCAGATCCGCCAGTTTGCCGACCTCGATCGAGCCGAGATGCTGGTCCATCCCCAGGTACTTGGCGCCGTTGAGCGTCGCCGTGCGCAGCGCCTCCATCGGGGTCATGCCGCCTTGCTCGAACATCCACAGCTCCCAGTGCGCCCCCAACCCCTCGCGCTGGCCATGCGCACCGAGCTCCACCAGCACCCCGCGGTCGGCCAGCATCTTGGCACCCTCGGACACGCGGATGTGGTTCAGCTCTTCCGCCGGGATCTTCTCGCGCCGGCGGGCACGGGGCTCGATGAAGGGGCGAGGCACGAAGCTCAGCAGGCGTTCATCCGCATACACGTCCGTGGTCTGGTACCAGTAGTTCTCGCCCCACCAGCCGCCATAGGCCACCACCAAGGTCGGGGTGTAGCCCACCGAGGTGCTCGACCAAAGCTGGGCCACGTCATCGTAGAGGTGGGCCAAGGGAATGGCATGCTCGACGCCAGTATGACCGTCGACCACCATGGTCATATTGTGCATGAAGAGGGATCCGCCCTCCGGCACCACCATCATGTCCAGCTCGCGGGCCGCTTGCAGGATCTGCTGGCGTTGCTCGCGACGCGGTTGGTTGTAGCTCTTGACACTGATCGCACCCACCGCCTTCATGCGCCGGAGGTGCTCGCGTGCATCCTCGATGCTATCGATCTCGGCCTTGAAGTCACCACCCGCACCGTACAAGATCGTTCCGGTCGAAAACATTCGCGGTGCCGTGATCAGGCCTGCGCGCGCCATCTCGGCGGCGGCGAAAAAGGTGCTGGTGTCGTTCGATGGGTCGTGGATGGTGGTGACGCCGAAGGCCAGGGCCGCGAAGTTGAACCAGTTCTGCTCGGGTATGATCTCGCTGAAGCCTTGGCTGCCATGCCAGTGCACGTCGATGATGCCCGGGATGATGGTCTGACCGTTGGCGTCGATGATCATTGTATCTTCGGGTACCGAGACCTCGGCGCGCGGACCGACCGCCACAATGCGGTCGCCCTCGACCACCACCGTGCCATCCTCCACCACCTGCTCGCCCTTCATGGTGATAATGCGCGCACCGACCAGCGCGATGCGACCCGTGGGAACGTCAGTGGTGACCTCGAAGCCGATGTCGACGCCTTCGGTCTCGGGCTCGGGCAGGGTCTCGTGCGCACCATCGAGGAAAGCGAAGCTATCGCTCAGGCTGCGCGAGAAAAGCTTCGGGCCGAGTGTCCAGTGAAGACTCTGGCCGTCGCCGGACCAACGCAGGTACTCCCCCGCGTCACGCGATACCCGAGCGACCGGTAGACCCGCCGTCTTGGGGCCGATTTCGATGGCCTTGCCGATGTCGGGCAGTGGCGCGATGAAGGCATGGAAGCGTTCAGCAAAGGCCAGCCAATGGCCATCGGGCGAAACCCGAAACTCGGTCGCAGCCTCGCTCAAGGCGTGCTCGCGCGGGTGGGTACCGTCGAGTGCGATGCTGCGCAGCATGCGTTTGTCGCCCGATTCGTGGGTGGTGAAAAAGACCCGCTCCGAGCTGGCGCCAAAGTGCACGGCGAAGCCTCGCGCGGCCGGTCCGGTGGGGTCGAGCCGATGCGCGGGGCCGCTGCCATCGGTGGCGAGGGCATAGAGACCAAGATCGTGGCCATAAAGCGGTTTGGAGAGAAAGCCACCCGCGATCTTGCGATAGATCACAGTGCGGCCGTCGGGGGACAGCGCCGGCTTTAGGTAGTGGCCGGGCACCCGGGTCAGCGTGCGGCCTTCGTCCGCGCCCGCAACCGGGACGATGCGAACGGCGCCGAGCTGTGCGTCGTCCCAACTGACGTAGACCACCTGCTGGCCATCGCGCGAGAACGCGGGGTAGAGCTCGAAGTGCTGGTCCTGGCGGGTCAGCCGGCGTGGCTCACCTGCCGCCCGGTCCCGGATCCAGATCTTGCCGAGCGCTTCAAAGAGCACCGACTCGCCGTCGGGCGATACCTCGACCGAGCGCAACATCTTGGTATGGAAGCGCTCAGGCGCTGGGTCGACGGGCGTGCGCAGCGCTTCGATCACGGTGTGCTCTTGACGCACATGGAAGGGGATGTCGGTGATCGCGTGGCTGGCGACATCGATGCGGTGCAAGCCGCCGCCTGCCCAGTAGATGATCGCGCGGCTATCGGGGGTCCAAGCGAAGTTGGCGTAGACCCCGTGGATGGCCCAGGTCTCCTGCAGGTCGCGGTCGAGGGTGTTGGTCAGCATGTGCCGGGCATCGCTTTCGAGGTCGACGACAAAGAGCGCGGTCCGGTAGCGGTCGCGGCCCACATAGGCCAGCCGCGTACCGTCGGGGGAGGGCGTCGGTCGCACCGAGCCGCCGTTCTCCTCGATGAAGGTCTCCACCTCGCCGGTCTCGCGATCCAGACGCAGGATCTGGTAAATGCCGCTGCTCGGATCCTTGTTGTACGCAAACACCGGCCCGGGCGTGGTGTCACGGCTGAAGTAGATGTAGCGGCCATCGGGAGAGAATGCCGGCTCGCCGGTGTCTTTTTGGTCGTTGGGTTTTTCGGTGAGCTGCAAGCCCGCGCCGCCGGAGCGGTGGTAGAGCCAGATCTCGCCCGCGCCGAGCGAGCGACGCGCGGTGAAGTGCTTGCGCGCGGCGAGATACTGGCCATCCGGCGACCAGACAGCGTTGTTGAGCAGGCGGAAGCGTTCCTCGGTGACCGCTGTGGCGTGTGAGCCGTCGCGCTGCATGATCCAGATGTTGTCACCACCACCGGCATCCGAGGTGTAGGCGATCGACGCGCCGTCGGGCGAGAAGCGCGGCTGCATGTCCCAGGCGAGCCCCGAGGTCAGCGCCGTGGCTTCGCCGCCGGTGATCGGCAGTGTGTAGAGGTCGCCCAGCAGGTCGAAGACGATGGTCTTGCCGTCCGGTGATACGTCGAGGTTCATCCAGGTGCCCGCGGTGGTGTCGATGACGGTGGTCTTGGACGGTCCGAAGGGCTTGTTGACGTCCCAAGGCGGCGTCTCCTCTGCGTCCGCCTTGGCCTTCGCAGCCTTGGCCTCGGCCGCCTGCTTGCGGGCTCGCTTCCCTGCTGCATGGGGCAGTGCATCATCGTCCAACACGGCGGCATGGACTGGACTTGCCTGCTGTTTCAAGGGCCAAGGCGCAGCGGCGACCGGGGTGGAGGCGCCGAGCGAGATGAGCAGTGCGAAGGTGGCGAGGGTATGGGGCGTGCGCGTCACGGTCATCGAGAGCGTCTCCTGGCCAGAGCGGTCGGGCCTGTGCAGCATGTGCGGGGTGCGAACCCCGCCAGCGAGAACAAAGATGGCTCGAGTCTAGCAGCCTGTGGCGAAGGTCACGCCGTGCCACGAACGTGGCGGTCGCATGGACGTTCATTTGATACTCCTAGATTTCTGGTATCGTCGTCTGATGGGCGATGCCACCATGCTCGCCGCTCGCTTCGCTGCGCTCGGACATCCGGCACGACTGCGGATCGTGCGCCAGTTGCTTGCCGCGGCACCGCAGGGACAGGTGGTCGGGGAGCTGCAGCAGACCTTGGGCATGCCAGGTTCTACGCTTTCGCACCATCTCGACGCGCTTTCTCGACACCGTCTGATCGACAGGCAGCGCGAAGGACGCTTCCTCCGCTATCGGGCTGACCGCGCGGTCTTGCGAAGCCTGCTAGCGGGTCTTTCGGTCCGAGATGGCGAGTCGGTCCGAGACGGCCTACCGGCCGCCGATGACCGGGACGGCGACGCCGCACGGGCGCCCGACACGGCGAGCAACACGGATTCCTGGCGGGCCTGGTAGCGGTCCAAAGGTGTCTGGCACCTGCCGGCGGGCACCCGTGGATGTGGTGATTTGCCAAGGCGTAAACAAAGCGGTAGACTCCTCGCATGCGAGAGGATGCGCCGTTTATCGAGGCGACGGGAAGGCCTCGGGCAGACCTCGGCGAGACGACCGTCATCCTCTGTACGTAGACCACGACCACTGTTTTGCACCTTTCGGTGCGTATAGCACGAATGGAGAGCGACATGAGTGACATTCCCCTCGGACGATTCTGTTGGTACGAGCTGATGAGCAAAGACCCGAACGGGTCGAAGGCTTTCTACACGGAGCTGGTCGGCTGGGCGAGCGAGCCCTTCCCGGGTGGCGGTGACACGCCCTACGACTTGTGGCTGCTCGATCAAACGCCGATCGGTGGCTTGATGGCGCTGCCGGAGGAGGCCCAGAAGCAAGGTGCGCCGACGCACTGGCTGCCCTATGTGTCGACCCCGAATACCGATGCCTCCGCCGAGAAGGCGTCGGCGTTGGGCGGCACGGTGATGGTGGCGCCCCAGGACATCCCCGGTGTCGGCCGCTTCGCAGTGCTCAAGGACCCGCAGGGAGCGATGTTCGCCGTCTACACGCCAGCGGGCGAGACTCCTGGCCATGACGGTGCGCGCGGGGTCGGCGAGTTTTCCTGGCACGAGCTGGCAACCACCGACTATGCGCAGGCGTTCGCATTTTACCAGCAGCTTTTCGGTTGGCATAAGACAGACGACATGGACATGGGGCCCCATGGGATCTACCGTATGTACGGTCGCCTGGACGATACCCTTGGAGGAATGTTCAACAAGACTGCAGAGATGCCAGTAGTCGCTTGGTTGTTGTACATCAGCATTTCCGACATCGAAGCGGCGGTGGCGAAGGTGAAGACCCTCGGCGGTCGTGTGCTCAACGGACCGATGGAGGTGCCGGGCGGCGACCTGATCGCCCAATGCATCGACGCGCAAGGCGGCACCTTCGCCCTGCACATGAAGAAAGCCGCAGGCTAGCGTCTCTTTTGGCGGTGCGCATGTCCGGCCGCGGGGAGTAGTAAGATCCGCACCTCGATCAACCGCGATTCTGGAGGTTCTTCATGCGTTCAAAGGGGTTCGTACAGGCCTTGCTGGGGGTTGCGCTTGCCATGACGATCGCCCCACCAGCCGCGATCACCCAGGATGTGCCGCCGACGCCAGGCCCCCAGGACATCCCGCAGCCGGTGCCCGGCGACATCGGCTTGGCGGGCGCACCGCGACCGGATATCACCCGTTTCCTCAACGTCCAAGCGGCATCTTCGCCGTCGCTCTCACCAGACGGCAAGCAGCTCGCCTTTGCCACCAACATCACGGGCCAGCGCCAGTTGTGGGTGGTCGATAGTCGCGGCGGCTGGCCGCGCCAGTTGACCTTCGGAGAAGACGGCACGCGTTTCCACGCCTGGTCGCCGCGCGGCGATTGGATCGTCTACGGCACGGATCGTGGCGGCAATGAGCGCCAAGGTTTCTATCTGATCTCGGCCGATGGCATGCGCGAGCGCGAGCTGGTGCCAGCTTCGGCCGCCTTTCGGGAGTTCGGCGGCTTTTCACCCGATGGCGGTCGGATCGCCTACGCCACCACAGCGGAGGGCGGCAGTGCCTTCGAGATCCACCTGGTCGATGTCGACTCGGGTGTCGACCGGCGGGTGCTGGCTGGCCGGATCGGTCTGTTCGTCGCGGCCTGGAACCCGCAGGGCACGAAGCTTCTGCTCAGCGAGACGCGCGGTGAGGATGCCAACGATGTGCTTCTGCTCGATCTCGCCAGCGGCAAGCTCGAGACGCTTTTCCATCCCCGGGTGGCGGCCGCCTATGGTGGTTTCGCCTGGCTTCCCGATGGCAGTGGCTTTTACCTGACGAGCGACGAGGGGCGCGATTTCGCCGGCCTGGCCTTTTACGACCTCGCCACGCGCAGTCTGCGCTTTGTCGAGACACCGGACCACGATGTCGAGTCGGTGACGCTCGATGGGGATGGCCTGCGCCTGCTGTGGACGACCAACGAAGGCGGCTGGAGCGTCTTGCACGGACGCGACCGGATCGCCGACAAGGCTCTGGCGCTGCCACCGATGCCGCCAGGCATCTACCGGCTCGAGCAGGCCCGCCGCGCGCCGGTGGTGGCGCTGATGGTGGTCGGGCCCCGGATTCCGGGCGATCTGTGGACCTGGCGTCCTGGTGAGGCAGCCGCGGTCCAGGTGACCCACTCGTCGCTTGCGGGCCTCGATGAGCAGCGCTTCGTCGTGCCCGAGCATCTGGACTTTCCTGCTCGCGACGGTGTCATGTTGCATGGCCTGCTCTACGTGCCCGCAGCGACGGCGGCGGGCACCAAGCCGCCCCTGTTGCTCGGCGTGCACGGCGGCCCAACCGGCCAAGCACGGCCTTCCTTCCGCGCCGTGAGCCAGTACCTGCTGCGTCGTGGTATCGCCGTTTTCGACCTCAACTTTCGGGGTTCCACGGGCTATGGCAAGACCTTCGCGCGCCTCGACAATCGGCGCCTGCGCCCGAACGCCGTGCGGGATATGGCCGACGCACTCGATTTCCTGGCTCGCGACGGGCGGGTCGATGCGGCGCATGCCGCGGTCATGGGTGGCTCGTACGGCGGCTATATGACCTTTGCCGCGCTCACTTCGCTGCCCGAACGCTTCGCGGCGGGGGTGTCGTTCGTCGGCGTGTCGAATTGGGTGTCGGCACTCGAGGGCGCTTCACCGCAGCTTCGCGCGAGCGACCGCTTCGAGTACGGAGACATCGATGACGCCGACGACCGGGAGTTTTTTCGCCAGCTCAGTCCGATCACACACATCGATGCCGTGCGAGCGCCAATCATGGTGATTCACGGCGCCAACGATCCGCGCGATCCGGTCACGGAGTCGGATCAATTCGTCCGTGCCATCCGCGCGCGCGGCGGCCGGGTCGAGTACCTTCGCTTTCCCGATGAGGGCCACGGCGTGCGCAAGCTTTCCAACCGCATCATCACCTACCGTCGCGTGGCCGCTTTCCTCGAACATGAGTTGGGCCTGGCACAGTAGGTGATGATGCGGTTGTTTCTCGGGTTCTGGGCCGGCGCTACCCGTCGTGTTCGTCGTGTTCGTCGTCCCGATCGAGGAAGGCGAGCAGGGCCGAGAAGAAGAACCGCCGTTGCTCGGCGCGGTCGATCGTGCCGTTCCGGCGCAGGTCACGCAGCGCGTGGCGCACACGGGAGACATACCGGCCGAAAGATAGATCCTGATCGTCGATCGACACCGGGATCTCGGGGAAGCGGATGCGCTCGCCAGCATGGACACCATAGAGCCGGTTGCGCACACCGCCCGGCCATAGCACCTCGACTGTGCCGGAGTGGGCGCTTCCAAGGCCGAAGCCGGCGGTCAGGCTGTCTTGCGAGGCATAGCTCGAGCCTGCGATGATCGGCCGCAGCATGCTCTTGCCGCCGTGCGGGCTGAAGCGCACCACCGCGCCGACGCCATCGCGGTTGACCTTGCCGCGCGCGGTCCTTCCCACGCTACCGATCACGTCGACCGCGATCCAGCGGTTGTCGTTGCCGCTCGAGATCTCGACCGACAGCGAGCCATCCGGCAGTTCCGGTATCTGGCGGTTGGGCACGAATACCCCCGGCGTGGCCGTGGGGAGAAAGGTTGGAACAAAAATCGCACTGGCGTCGAAGGGACCCCCGAGCGGCGGGAAGGGCACCAGTGGAATGGGTGCCGGTGCGTCAAAGGACGACACGGAGATCATGTCGGTGAACCCATCGCGGTTCAGGTCACCGGTCGCCACGCCGGAGACCATGCGCCGCTCATGTTCCACGGAAGCAGCCAGCGCCGCGTGGTCATAGCGGAAGACTCCGTTGCCATCGTTGAACAGCAGGGAGCCCGGGTTGTCGGCCACCGCCAGAGGGCCGACGTCGATACCGCCTTGGAAAATGATATCGAGATCTCCGTCATTGTCGAAATCGGCAGTGGATGTTCCCCAGCCGAAGGGCAAGGCGACCAGCGACCCGAGCCCGGGATGAACAAAGCGTCCGTCCTCCTGCTGCAGGAACCAGCGTGAGTTGTAGGCGCCGGGGAAAGGCAGCACCAGTGGGAAGTTCTGTGGCGCGTAGGAACCGAAGTTCGAGCCGAAGAAGTCGAGCCGGCCATCGCCGTCGAAATCGCCGAAAGACAGCCCCATCCAGCCACCGATCAGGTTCAGGCCGCGCGCCTCGTTGGTGTCGACGAAATGGCCGGTGCCATCGTTTTCGAACACATGCAAGATGCCTTGGTCGATGCCGCCGACCAGGCGACCGGGAACCACCCCCTGATCGTCGCCGGAGATGATATCGACGTCGCCATCGAGGTCGATGTCGACCGCGGCGATCGAGTGGGTGAGGGTCGCCGCTTGGGCGAACTGCGGCAGCACGCCGCCCTGCATGCGGATACCCGAGCTGTCGCTGGCGTCGGTAAAGCGCAGATTGCCGAGGTTCTTGAAGACGCTGTTGGGAACGTTCTCGGGGGTGAAGGGAATGAAGATCGCGGGCTGGTGTTCGAAGGTCGAGGCGCCAGCGATCACGATATCGAGCAGGCCGTCACCGTCGAGGTCACCGAGGGTCGCCGAGGTATTGGTTTCGAGCGCACCACCGGCAGTGCCGCTGGCCGCGGTGACATCCCGGAAGCTGCCGTTGCCGCGGTTCTCGAACAGACGGTTGGGCTCGCCGGTGCCGAGCACATAGAGGTCCTGATCGCCGTCATTGTCGAGATCGCCGGCGACCACGCCGGAGCTGTCTTGGTCGGTGGCACCGACACCGGCCTGGTCGGCCACGTCTTCGAAAAAAAGCGTGCCGGTTTCCATCAGCCGGTTGGCCAACAGGCTGTTGCTGGTCCCTGGGCCATTGGTTACGTAGAGGTCGAGATCCCCGTCGCCGTCATAGTCAAAGGCGACGACGCCGGGAACGCCGTGGGGTTTGATCGGCGTTTGGATCACATCATCGGGGAAAACATAGGTTTCCTGCATGCGCTGCGCTTCGAGGGTGGCCAGGCGCGGAGAGGGTGTGCGGGCATAGGTGACGCCGGCCGAGCCGTCTGCGATGATGTCGCGGAAGGTGACGTTGCCATCAGCCGCGGCCAACACGACGGGGAGCAGCATCATGCTTAGCAGCAGCGCCAGGGCGCCGCTCATCGGCCGATACCAGATCGGCTTGCACCGGACAGGACTGCGCCAGAGAAGGCTGGGGAGGACGGTTTGGTGAAGAGAGTGGGGGTAAAGCGTTGGCAGCAGGGAAGGGAGGCGGAGGGCAGGGGGGGTGCCGTTCATGTGACTTCTCCTTGGATGGTCCGTGTCGCGATCCGGAAGATGAACGTTCAACCAAAACAGTCCCGATGAGAAAGAGCGGTGGGAGGGAACTCCGGATGCCTCTTCGCGAAGACATCCGGAGCGGCGAGCGAAACCGAGCGGATCTAGTGACTTGCGAGAAACGCTCGCAAGGCGCTGACAAACAGCCGGCCGGATTCACGATGCGAGATCAGCCCGAGGCGCCGCAGCCGCCCAAGCGACGGCAGGACGCAGCCGAGATAGCCGCCCAGCGTGCGTGTGGGGTCGTCGAAGCTGCAGGGGATCTCCGGCATGCGCAGGGTCTCGCCCGCGCGCACGCCGTAGAGACGGTTGCGCACGCCGCCCGGCCACAGCACCTCGAGGGTGCCGAAGCGGGCGTTGCCGAGCCCGAAGTAGGCCTCGTCCGCATGCTGCGAGGCATGGCTCGAGCCGCCTTGGATCGGGACCAGAACCGCGCGACCGCGATGCGGCCGGAACGAGAGCACCGCACCGATGCCGTCACGGTTGTTGCGGCCACCCTCGAGCAGGCCGACCGTACCGAGGGTGCGCACGGTGATGCCACGTCCGGTGCTGGCGTTGCGCTCGATCTCGAGACGGCCGCTGGCCAGGTCGACACCGCTCCACACGAAGCCGGCCGGGGTCGGCACGAACACCGGCGTAAAGGCTGCGACGGCATCGAAGGGACTGCCATAGGCCACCGGTGGTGGCAGCAGTGGCAGCGCCTCGGGGACCTCGAAGCTGGATGCGGTCACGACATCGGGCCGCTGATCACGGTCGAGGTCGCCGATCGCCACTCCGGAAACCGGCCGGCGCCGAAAGTCGGAGGTGAAGGCCGTGGCTACGCGCTCAAAGCGCGTGCCGCAGTCGATGTTCTCGAGCACGGTCCCCGGGTTGTCGGTGAGCGCGACCAAGCCGATCAGCAGGCCACCGAGATACAGCATGTCTTGGTCGCCATCGAGGTCGAGGTCGGCAATGGCGTTGCCCCAGCCAAACACCGACGCCACCAGGTCGCCGGGCCCCGGCTGGGTGAAGCTGCCATCCCCGTTGCCAAGAAACCAGCGCGTCTGCTGGTCGCCGAGGGTGTAGGGCGCACCGAAAACCGGAATGCCATAGTCGCCGAAGTTCGAGCCGAGAATGTCGATCGTCCCATCGCAGTCTAGGTCACCGAAGCCAACACCCATCCAACTTCCAGCGGCCTGCGCATCGAGGATGATCGGATTGTCGGTGAAGTGGCCGCTGCCATCATTGAGGAAGACGTGGAGCAGCCCGCGATCGATACCGCCGTCGCGCGCATTGGGAAAGGCCCCCTGGTCGTCGGCATGCACCAGGTCTTGGTCGCCGTCGAGGTCGATGTCGACCAGCGAAGCCGACCAGGTCAGCGTCGAAGCGCCAGGCGGCAGGGTGGCGAAGGCCCGAATGCCCGAGCTTTCGCTGACATCGCCGAAGCGCAGGCCGCCCTCATTGCGGTAAAGCTCGTTGGGCAGACTGAGCGCAAAGGGCTCGACGAAGATTGCGAGCAGGCTCGATTGATCCCAGTTGTTGCCAATGAAGACGTCGAGCAAGCCATCGCCGTCGATATCGCCGATGGCGCATGAAGTGGAGGGAGAGTCACCGCCCTCGAGGCCACTGAAGGTCACCTGCTCGAATACCACCTGGCCGTCCGCGGCGTTGCCGCGGTTCTCGAACAGGCGGTTGGGCTCGTTCATGCCCAGCACCAGGAGGTCAGGGTCTCCGTCGTTGTCGAGATCGCCGTAGCAGGCACCCGAGCCCTCCATCTCCGTCGCTGCCACGCCCGCTTCACTGCCGTGGTCTTCGAAGCGCAGGCTGCCCGCGGGCAGCCACTGGTTGATAAACAAGCTGTTGGCGCGACCGGGTCCGTTGGTGACAAACAGATCCAGGTCGCCGTCAAGATCCGGGTCAAAGACTACGAGTCCGGCGATGCCGAACACACGTCCGGGGAAAAGGGGGAGGTCATTGGGCCCCAGCGGTTGGGTGAGTGAGCCCTGCTCGAGAGCCTGGAGTCGACCCAGCCGCGGGCTTGGTGCTCGCAGGTAGTCGAGGCCGGCTGTGGCGTTGTCAAGCGTTTCGAAGCGGATGTCTGATTGCGCGTGGGACGGCGGTGCCGCGAATCCAATCCCCCACGCAGCCACCACCAGCGAGCATGCGAGCGCGGTACGGCGTTGGATCGGATGTGATTCCCTCCCGGGGAGTGGCTGCCACATGAGGTTGCTCCTTGTTGGTTGAGGATGGATGAGTTCGGGTCCCTATGACGATTGGCTCGTGAAGAGATGGCTGGCTTTCGATGCGGCGTTTGGGTCTGGTTCATGCTGACACTGCGCCCAGCAGTCCCAATAAGGGTATGAAGAAAGTTGTATTAGCGCATAAGTCGCATCTGCCTACTTGATCCGGCTCCGCTCGGGAATCGGATTCCACCGCCAATGGCGGAAGGCCGTTCCGATGCCGAACTCAGCATCGCAGGACGCTTGATCGGTGCCGGCCAGGCAATGGAGAAGGGGCGAATCAGATCGCTTCCCCGCCAGCCGACAGGCGGGGAAGCGGAAGAAGGCACGCTAGAAGCTGAACTGCGCGCCGAAAATCAGCAGGTTGGTATCGCTGTTGAGCTGTCCGCTTAAGAATGCAGCCTGAATCGCTGCAGAGTTATCCGGAAAGGCGAAACGGTTGCCATCAACCATGTGGAAATTGAGCCGTATAACCAGCTCGGGACTGAACCAGTAGTTGAGACCGAAGGCCACGTCCTGGTTCTCGAGAAATTGCGAGGCGAAGGGCGGCAGCATCGAGAAATCGAGCGGTGCGTTGGGTCCGAGTTCGGCGCTGAAGTCGTCGTAGCGCGCCGCCACCTGCCAGTGCTCGAGAAAACGGTAGGCAGCCTCGAAGTAAAAGCCATCGGCAGAGAAGGAATCGCCATCTGCGACCTCGATGCGCGAGCCCTCGGAGCGGATCGACCAGCGATTATCCAAGAATTCGACATGAGCGCCATATACGGTGTAGGAAGCCGAGCTGGTTTGACCACCGAGGCTGCGCAGCGTCTGCGAGCCGTCATAGGCGGAGAAGCCGAACTGCAGGCCCTCGAGCGGGGTCGTGATGTTGATGCGGCCACCGACAGCGTCCTCGACCTTGAAGCTGGTCTCTGCCACCGGCAGCAGAAACTGGTTGGGGTCGCCGGTGAGCGGGCCCGGAACGTCGAGATCGCCCTGAAACTCTCCGGCGTACAGGTCCCAGTCGATACCCCAGCTCTTGCCAACATGCGAGCCGCGTAGCCCGACGCCGTCGTAATGCTTGGCAGTGATTCCCTGCTTGCCATAAATGCTTTGTGGCAGGAGGAAAAACGGCCGCAGGGTACCGACGTCGAAGATTTCGCCATAGATGCCGAAGGGGTGCTTGACCCGGCCGAGACGCAGTTTGAGCGTATCGGTGAGGTTGACCTCGACGAATGCATAGTCGAGGTTGGTGACTGTTTCCTCTCCTTGCTGCTCGAACTGGACCTGGGTGACGATGGTGAACCGCTCGTTGGCCACCACCGAGAGATTGAGGCTGAATTGAACGTTGTCGGAAGCACCGTCTGCATCTCCGATCACGTAGCGATTGCCATCCGTGTCGCCATAGGCCCATCCGCCAAAGCCGTGAATGCTGATGGCGTCCTTGTCCAAGGCGTGGGCAGGCATCGCGCTGGCCTGCGCCAGAAGCAGGGCGACTGCGATGGCGATCACCGTGTGACCGGTGACACTCCGGGTCACCCCGCACCGAGTGTACATTGCGTTCGGCGTCATGTGAGCTCCTCCCAAGTCGCTTCCATACGTCGGTTGCGCTGACATTATTGCCTCTCCAGGTCGGGGATGCGCAGTACGCGAACGTCGCGTGTATCGGCCTGCGCCGAGACATAGCCGATGCCTCCGCGGTTGTTGCGGACCGTGGCGAGCACCGCTTCGTCATTGGCTGCTTCCGGGGGTGGGGTGTTGCGTCCCGAGAACACCTGGCGTTGCCAGAAGCTCAGGATGCTGCGCACATCCCGGCGGTGCACGGCGCTGCTGAAGGCTTCGCGCACAGGGGATCGTGGTGGTAGATCGGTGGGCATGACGGCAGTACCGTCGTCCCAACTGACCACTTTCTTGAGAAAGAAGTTGGAAACCTGTTTGCGGCTGAGCGTTTGGGTGGCGTTGTCCCGGTGGACGATGATTTTGAAGCGTGACTCTCCCTGGGCCATCAGCCGTGGCAGCGTCAGGAAGATGCTACCAGCCAACAAGAGAAAGATGATGGTACGTCTCACAACGAGCGATCCCCCTCCGGGTCCGAAGTTCCGGATACTCCGAGCGCCGGTGTGGGAAACAACCCCTCCGAAAGGAGGGATAACACACCGTCCGCGGATCCTTGGGCGGACATCGGCTCGGAGTGAGCGGCAGTGGTTTTCGAACTCTCGACCGTGACACCTATGGGTGACGCGGTGAGTCTACAGCAAGATCGGTGCCGTGAAAAGACCAGACGAAAAGCAGGGTGCCGAAGGCGCCTCACCAGACAGAATCCCGATGCAAGGCAGGGCTCAAGGGAAGAAGTGATACTCAATCGACCAAAATAATACTCCAGACGTATTGACTAAAATGTAACCTGCTAAGATTGCCTTAAGAGAGTCAATTGGCTCATGCGGGATAGACGATGGGAGAGGACAAAAATTCACAGCAGCGCCGACGTGAATTGTCAGCCAGCCCAGGGCATCGGTTGGGATGCTGTCTCCGGGGTCGCTCGCGTCTGGGCGAAGGGCAGCAGCTTCAGGCCAGGTTCTCGAAGATCCCAGCGGCGCCCATACCGCCACCGATGCACATGGTCACCATGCCGTAGCGGCTGCCCCGACGTCGCATCTCATAGAGGAGCTGGGTGGTCAGCTTGGCCCCGGTACACCCGAGAGGATGGCCGAGCGCGATGGCGCCGCCATTGACATTGACCTTCTCGGGGTCGAGGCCGAGCGCGCGGATGACGGCGAGCGATTGCGAAGCGAAGGCCTCGTTGAGCTCGATCAGGTCGATGTCATCCAGCGTCAACCGGGCCAGGCGCAGGGCCTTGGGGATGGCCACGGTGGGTCCGATTCCCATGACTTCGGGTCGCACGCCACCGACCGCGAAGCTGACGAAGCGCGCCAGCGGAGCGAGGTCGAGCGCAGCAGCCTTCTCCTTCGAGGTCAACACGACGGCCGAGGCACCGTCGGAGAGCTGCGAGCTGTTGCCGGCGGTCACCGTGCCCTTGACCTTGAACGCCGGGCGCAGCTTGGCAAGAACTTCGGGGCTGGATCCTGAACGCGGGCATTCGTCGGTATCGAAGACCGGGGTTTCGACACGGCGCTCGTTGTCCACGATGCGCACATGCTCGACTTCAACCGGCGTGATCTCGTCGGCAAAGCGACCGGCAGCGATGGCCTCGAGCGCGCGTCGGTGTGATTGCGCGCTCCAGGCGTCGGCATCCTGGCGCGAGATATCGTGCTCACGCGCCACGTTTTCGGCCGTGATGCCCATGCTGACATAGGCTTCGGGCAGGTTCTCCACCAGCCAGGGATTGGGACGGAAGTTGTGCCCGGACATGGGCACGGCGCTCATCGATTCTGTGCCGCCAGCGACGATCACCTCGCCCATGCCGCTCATGATCTGCTGTGCGCCGTGGGCGATGGTTTGAAGACCCGACGAGCAGAAGCGGTTGACCGTCTGGGCACACACGGTGTCGGGGAAGCCTGCGCGCAAGGCGATGAGCCGTCCCATGTTGAGCCCCTGCTCGCCTTCGGGCATCGCGCACCCCATGATCACGTCTTCGATCTCGGTGAGCTCGAGCCCCGAGGCCCGGTGCACAGCCTCGCGAACCGCGATAGCCCCCAGATCTTCCGGACGCATACCGGCGAGTGTTCCCTTGTGGGCTCTGCCGACGGCGGTGCGTGTGGCGCTGACAATGACGGCGTCGTGCATGTCTTCTTTCCTCTCGGCCGCTACGAGCAGCGGAATCGATTCGATCAGGGTGGTCTTGTCCTCGCTCGCGTGTGGCCTGCTCAGTTGCGCAGCGGTTTGCCGGTTTCGAGCATGTGCCGGATGCGCGCTTGGGTCTTTTCGGTCTTGAGCAAGGCGATGAAGGCCTGGCGTTCGAGCTGCAAGAACCAGTCTTCGTCCTGCCAGCTTTCGCGACTGGCATCGCCGCCGGCCAGAATGCCGGCAAGCTTTTGGGCGATGTGAGCGTCGTGCTCGCTCGCCCATCCGGCCTGGGCGAGCGACCAGACACCAAGACCGAGCGCCGCTCGAAGATCGCGTCCGCCTGCATAAAGCGGCTCGCGTGCGGGAGGGGTGTAGCCGCTGGCTACCATTTCGATCACCTCGTGCTTGGCTTCGAGCAGCAGGTGGTCGCGGTTCATTACCACGCGGTCTTGGGGCGAGAAGAAGCCGAGCTCGAAGGCCTCGGCCGCGCTGCTCGAGACGCGGGCGGTGCCGACCATCTCGAGCACCTTTTGGGCCGCAGGCAGCGGATCCGCGTGCTCGACCTTCATCGCTGGACAAATCACCCGCCGCACCAGCTCTTTGAGCCCACCGCCCGCGGGCACCAGGCCGACGCCGACCTCCACCAGTCCGATGTAGCTTTCCGCTGCGAGCAACGCGCGGTCGGTGCCGATCGCAACCTCGCAACCGCCACCGAGCGCCATACCATGAACGGCACTGACCACCGGTTTGGACGCGTAGCGCAAGCTCTGAAGGACCCTTTGTAGCCCCTGGACCACGCGCTCGAGCGCCTTCCAATCGCCCGCCTGAACGGCCTTGGCAACCTCCGAGAGATTGGCTCCGGCGCTGAAATGCAAACCGTCGTTGCCGATCACCAAGCCGACCCAAGCGTCCTCATCGAGCATCGCGCGGGCGCGGTCGAGCATCGCCACGATATCGCTGTCGATGGCATTGGCCTTGGTGTGGAATTCGGCCAGCAGCACGCTGTCACCCAGGTCATGCAGACTGGCACTGGGATTCGAGGCCAGCGGTGGTTGCTGCGCGCCGAGCGCCGCGATGCTGAGGATGCGCGGATCGCTGGTCAAGAGCGCGTAGGCCTCCTGGTCCCAGCGCCACATACCGATGGCACGCTCGCCTTCGTAGCGGTAGAAGCTGCCTTCACCCTTCTCGATCATGGTCTTAACCCATGGGGCAACAAAATAGCCGTCATGCTCTAGACGTTCTGCCGTCGCTTCGAGTCCGAGCGCGTCCCACAGCTCGAAGGGGCCCATTTGGTATGAGAAGCCCCAGCGGATGGCATTGTCAACCGCATGAAGATCGAAGGTGATCTCGGGCGCGACGCGGGCGGCGTAGGAGAGAAGCTGGGCGGTGGCCGCCCAGGCCAAGCGCGCTGCGCGGTCGTCGCGATGCACTTCGCCGAACAGCGCGTTCAGGCGCTTGCCGAGCGGGCGGATGGCGCGCACCGTGTCGACCACTGCGAAGTGCACCTTCGCGGGTGGGTGGTACTCGAAGGTCTTCGGGTCGAGCACCAAGAAGACGGTCTTGCCGTTTGCATCACGGGTCTTTCGGTAAAAACCTTGACCGCTCTTGTTGCCCAGCCAGCCGCGCTGGATCAGGCTGCCGACCACGCTGCCGGCACCCTTGTTGGCCAGAGCCTCGCGCTCGGGGTCTTCCGGGATCAAGGCGTAGAGATTCTCGGCCACGTGACTCGAGACGTCGATGCCGACCAAGTCTTGGAGACGGAAGGTGGCGGTTTTCGGCCGGCCGATCAGCGGTCCGGTCACGGCGTCGACCTCTTCGATCGAATAGCCATGGTCGAAGGCCCAACCCATGAGGTAGGAGCCATGCACGGAGAGGATGCGGTTACCCACGAAGTTGGGGCGGTCCTTGGCAGCCACCACGCCTTTGCCCAGTCGCCGTTCGGCAAAGGCGCGCAGGGCTGCCACCGCATCGGGATCGCTGCTTTCGCCCGCGATCACCTCGAGCAGCTTCATGTAGCGCGGCGGATTGAAGAAGTGGGTACCAAAGAAATGGCGCCTTAGATCCTCGCTCCGGCCCTCCACGATCGAGGCGATGGGCAGGCCCGAGGTGTTGGTGGTGACCAGCGATCCCGGTCGGCGAACCTGATCGATGCGGGCCAGCAGTGCGCGTTTGATCTCGAGCCGCTCGACCACTGCCTCGACGATCCAATCGGCCTGGGCGAGCTGGCCGAGATCATCTTCGAGGTTGCCGATACGGACCCGGCGCCGTGCAGCCTCGCTCATAAAAGAAGGAGGTTTGAGGCGGGCGATCCGTTCCAGGCCACTCCGCGCGACGCGGTTCTTGACTGTGGGGTGGCTGAGCGTGAGACCCCTTTCTTTTTCTTCCGGCGCCAGCGTGCGCGGCACGATGTCGAGCAGCAGCACCGAAAGGCCGGCATTGGCTGCGTGGGCGGCGATGGCCGCACCCATGGTGCCGGCACCGAGCACCGCGACATGTTCGATCGGTCGGGTCATGGAGGCTCTCTCCTAACGAAACGCCGAGGCGTCTGGCTCCAGGCGCGAAAGGCGTGAATCTGCGAGATGGCTACGCGTTCGAGGCGCCAGCCCTTGATCGGGCGACAGGACTTTATCGCGTGATCCAATCTCATGCGGGCCCCAATCTCTTGCGGGGTCCAGTTTCCTGCGGATCCCCCGCCGCGCGTTCGTGTTCTGGTTGCCGGCTCAGGCTTCGAAGATGCGAGAGTCGAGGTCGACGCTGATCGGGCAGTAGTCCGAGCCCTGGACGTCGGCGTGGATGGTGGCGCCGCGCAGATGGGGCATGGCCGCGGTGGAGGCCAGCACGTAGTCGATCCGCCAGCCGACGTTGCGCGCGCGCACACCCAGACGCTGGCTCCACCAGGTGTAATGTCCCGGCCCGGTTTCGAAATGGCGAAAGGTGTCACTCCAACCGTTCGACAGCCAGCGGTCGAGCTCGGCACGCTCCTCGGGCCGAAAGCCGCTCGTCTTGCGGTTCTGCTGCGGCCGCGCGAGGTCGATCTCGCGGTGGGCGGTGTTGAAATCACCCATCACCAGCACCGGCGTGCCGCGTGCCCGCAGCGGCTCGAGGGCGTCGAACAGACGGCGGTAAAAGTCGAGCTTGAAGGGAATCCGGCTGTTGTCGCGCTCCTTGCCATTGCCATTGGGGAAGTAGCCATTGACCACGGTTAGAGCGCCGAATCGGGCGACCTGCAAGCGGCCCTCGGCGTCTAGCTCGGGCACACCGAGCGTCGACTGGATGGCATCGGGAGGCTGGCGTGAAAAAAGCGCCACGCCCGAGTAACCGGCGCGCTCGGCGCTCGTGACATGCAGGTGCCAGCGCGCGCAATCGACCAGGCTCTGAGGCAGTTGCTCGGCGCGGGCGCGCACCTCTTGCACCCCGACGATCGCTGCGCCCGAGGCTTCGAGCCAGGCAGCGAAGCCCTTGCGCGCCGCCGCGCGCAGGCCGTTGGCGTTCCAAGACGCGATGCGAACGCTGCGCTCAGCCATCCCCGGCCCCAGCAAGAACCCGTTGCGCCAAGAGGCGATGACGCCACCCAGGTCCAGGGTCTGGAGCCGGGAGTGCGTGGGATCCAACCTGTCGCGCCGGCGATGTTCGCTGCGGCCGCGGCGCAGGCTTGCGAGCGAAGAGCAGCATGGGCGAAATTCTTTCATAGCGCGTGGCCCAGCGCGCAGCGTTGCTCAAGCTGCGCAGGCGGCGGGTTGCGGGAGGATCTCGGCACGCGGATGCTGCGGCTCGATCAGGGTGCGACGGATAGGATCAGAGCATGGTGAGCCAGCCCGAGGTCGACCCCGACCGTCCTGTCCGCCGCCGTGGCCTGCGCCGCAGTGTCGCCGTGCTGCTCGTGCTGGGCGTGCTGTTCACCTTTCCTTGGCTTTTGCTGCGCAGCCATGGCGTGCGCGCCGCGTTGTTGGCGCGGGTGGCTGCCGCGCTCGAGGCGCGGCTCGCGCTGGTCGCCACTGCCCGTGACTTCGAGTTCGAGGTCGCAGCGCACCGTTTGGTGCTCTATGAGGTGACGCTGACCCGCCCTGGCGCCGAGCAGCCGTTTCTCTCGGTACCGCGCGCGGTGGCGCGCTTTCGTTGGCGCGATCTGCTGCACGCACCACGGGTGATCGCCACGCTGTCGCTGGAAGATCCGGTGTGGGATCTCGACGCGCCGTTGGCAGGGGCCCAAGAAGGTGCCGTGGACGGGGGCGTCGAGCACGGCGATGCGTGCGAGGAGGCCCCGGCGGTGCTCGAGGTCGACCGGCTGGTGGTCCACCGGGGAACGGTCCGCTCCGAGCGTCCGCCGCCTGGGCTCGAGCGCTGGATTGCGGCGCTTCGCTGGCGAGCGCTCGAGGCGCAGGGTGACTACCGCCATGGATTTCGGCTGCGTTTCGCGCCGTCGCCCCTCGAGCTGGTGGGTGCGCCCGGCCAGCCGTCGCGCGAGCTAAGCCTGGAAGGCGGGCTCGCGATCGCGCCCGATGGTGCCTTGAGCTTCGATTCGATGGCCCTCGAGGGCCCGGGTATCCACCTGCGGGCGGCAGGCACCGGTGCGCTGGGTGAAGACGCGCGTTTCGATCTGCGCTTCGAACTCGACAGCCAGCCGGGCCAGCTCCTTTCCGGCCTGCCGCAGACCAGCCGCCTGATGGCTACCGGTGACCTGGAGCTCAACCACCGCACCGGCAGTATTCATGCTGATGCGCGCGAGATTCCGGCCGAATTCCTGCAGCCTTGGTTGGGCGCTGCCGGCCGCGTCTTGTCGCTCGAGGGCGGCATGCTCGAGCTGACCACCGATGTCGAGCTGGGCGGTAGCGATCCGGCAGCGACGCGCGGTACCGGCCATCTGCGGTGGCGACAAGGCGATGTGGTGGTGCTCGAGGCAGATGGCACGATCACCGAGCCAGCGGCCACGGCCGCTGCCGCTGCCGTGCGCCTGCGTCTCGAGGCCCAGGTGTTGCCGGCGCGGCCTGGCCGGCGATCGCTCGCCACAACGGTCGAGGTGCCAGCACTCGATGCGCTCGATCGCTTGCGCTTCCAGGATCTACGCCTGGTGGTCGATGAGCCAGATCTCGAGACCCTGGCCGATGCCCTCGGGCACCTGACGCCGATGGCGTCCGACACCCTGGCGCTGGCAGCACGCCGTGGCGGCCTGAACCTCGCCGTCCATGCCGACGGCCTGGCCCGCTCGCCCAACCTGGCGCTCGAAGGCACCTGGCAAGCAGCTTCCGGCGCGCGGCTGGCGGTGTTTGCCAACGGTCGTTTGTTGCAAGCGGCGGGTGCGCTCGAGATCGATGCCGAGGGTCTCGCGCTCGGGGTGTTCGACCCGTCCTTGGCTGGCACCACCATCGATCGGTTGGCGCTGGCTCTGCACAGCGACGGCCGGCGCCTGGCGATCGATCGCCTGACGCTGGCCGCCGGTTCACGCGTTCTCGAGGCCCGGGGCCAGGCGCTGCTCGAGACCACGAGCCGAGGACGGCTCGCGGATCTTCGGCTGCGCTCGGCCGATTTGGCGGTCGACAGCCAGCGGCTGGTGGCACCGGGAGGAGGCATGCTCGGGCTTGGCCGTATCGCGGGCCAGCTACGCTTGGAAGACGGCGTGCTCAGCGCCCGCGATACGCGGGTCGAAACGCCAGCCGGCGCGTTGAGGGGCGAGCTTCGTTTGCCGTTGGCTGCGTTGGGCCCGGTGCTCGGTGCGGGCGCCGCCGATGCCGTGGCCCGCTGGGTGGTGGCACCCGCCCGCGGAGCGCTGCATGTCAGGGCCGAGCTGCCGGCGTTCGACAGTGCATCCGGGCTCGCGATGTTGGGGCAGGCTCCGCTTCCCGTGCGCCTCGTCGGGGATGCATCGATGGTTTTCGATTGGGATCTCGAGCAACCGGCGCCGAGCGATGCGAGCTTGGTGATCGAGCACGCGGCGCTGCGTTCAAAGGCCAGCGAGCTGCGTGCGGTGGGACCGCTGCGGCTGGCCTTCGAGCAAGGGCGCCTGACGCTGGCACCCTTGGCGTGGACCAGCGACGAGCTTGCCCTGCGCATCTCGGCACGCACAACGCTCGACCCCGGCTGGCGAGCCGGGGACCGTCTGCTCGATGCGCTCGGGACGATCGAGGTGTCGATCGCCACGGGGGCACAGCGGTCTGAAGATCCTGCCGGGCGCTGGTCGTATCAGGCGGTGGCGGGTCTGCTCGGGATCGATCCGGCAGGTGTCGAGGCGCGGGCGCGTGGCGCGCTCGAGCTGGAGGTCGATCCCAAGCATCCCAGCGCCGCCCGCGGCACGCTGACTCTGCGCGAGGTCGAGGCCATGGTCGCTGGCGTCGCGCTCGAGGCCCCGGCGCTGCGCCTGCGTCTCGATGAGCATCGTCTGACGCTCGAGGAGACATCGGTTCGCGGCGGGCTCGGCGGCGGTTTGCTGCGGGTACACGGCACGGTGTCGCTGGCGCACGAGTGGGGCGAGGATGCCTTGATCGCAGAGTGGATCGAACACCTTGACGTCGCGGCCGAAGGCGACTTCGACGCCAGTGTCGTCAATCCCTACCTCGCAGGTGTGCTCGGGGGTTCGGCCGCGCGCGGTCCGGTGGCGGTCACGGTGGCCATCCGTGGTGTTCCCGGCGATCTGCGCGGACACGCCAGCTTGTCTGGTCCGAGAGCCGAGTTGATCCTGGCGCGGCCCTACTTCAGCCGCATCGACGACCTGGCCATCGACCTCGCGCTCGAGGGCAGCGCGGTGCGCTTTGACAACAGCCACGTGCGGCTCAACCAGGGCGAGGTCAGGCTCACAGGAGGGCGCTCGGCAGGAGGCGACGTCGAGATTCGTGCGGTTTTTGACAATGTTCACTATCGCTTCGACTACGGCTTGACAACCTCGTTGGCGGGTGATCTGCGCTTGATCCGGCCGGTGCGTGCGGCTCCTCCCCAGATTGCCGGCGAAGTGGTGCTCGAGCGCGGGGAGATCCGTCGCTACCTCGATCCCGATCGCGCTTTGCTGCGCAAGCTGTTTTCCGCCGAAGCGGGGGCTGCCGCGCGCTCGAGCACGCTCGACAACGTGCTGCTGGATATCGATCTGCGGACCCAAGCGGGAGTGCGCATCCAAAACAACCTGGCGGATCTCCGCGCCTCGTGGGGCACGCTCGCGGTCCGTGGCACGCTGGCCGAACCGCGGGTCGCCGGTCGCATCGACACGGATCCGGACGGCTTTGTCTTCGCCTATGGACAGACGCTGCGTGTCGATCGCGCGACGCTCGAGCTTTTTGGCGATCCGACGCTCGAGCCAGCGCTCGATTTTGTGGTCACCACCGCGGCCGAAGATCCAGAGGTGGCGCGCCAGGGCGCGGCGCGTTTCCCCGCGGCGCTGCGGCCGGAAGACGCGACCAGCGGTCGGCCAGGCAGCCCAGCGCTGTCAGCGGGCATCGCGGGCTACTACGCGAACCGTGTGGCCAGTCAGTTGGCCAACGCCCTCGGACCGCTCGAGCTGGGGGTTAGCAGTGAGCTGCTGGTGTTTGGCGAGACCGATCCCTCGACCCGGCTGACGATCGGGCGGGATGTCTCATCGCGGGTCTCGATCGCTGCCTCGTTCGATCTCAAGGACAGCGGTGATACCACCTACGTGCTCGACCTCCACGATTTCGCACCGATCGACCGGCTGGTCGCCCAGGTGTTCACCACGGACCAGGAGGATCAGGGGCTGACCGTGCAGCAGATCGTCGAGCTGGGTGGGCCGGCCGGCAACACGGCCCAGCCGCGGCTGCGGCAACTGTCGATCGAGGCACCGAAGGTCGTGCGCAAGCGCCGACTTCGGCGTGCTGTCGGTTTCGAGAAAGGCGATCGTTTGCCGCCGGGCGCGGAATTCGACATCGAGATGGATGTCGCTGCGTACCTCGCCCGGCTGGGGTATCCGGGGGCGCAGGTCGAGGCGACGATCCGCGACCTGGGTAAGACGTCTGCCGCGCTCGCCGTACGGGTCGATCCTGGGCCGCAGGTGGCGTTGGTTTTCGAGGGAGACCGTCCACCGAAGGCCGCACGCCGGGCGATCGCTACCATCTACCGTCCGGACCTGTACGAGCCAGCGACGATCGAGGAGATGCGTCAGGAGACGGTCCGTGCGCTCGGCGTTCAAGGCTATCGGCAGCCGCAGGTGGCGGTACGGGTCGAGGTGGGCGATCCGGCGGATCCCGAAGCGCGGCGAACGGTGGTGATCCATGCCGATGGCGGACAGCGCGAACACCTTGGACCGCCGCGTTTCGAAGGTCTTGACCCGGCTGGCCAGGCGGCGCTCGAAGCGCGCTTTGCCGACCCCGTGTCGCGTTTGGCCTTGGCGGCGAACGACTCGGCGGTGCACGCCCGGCTGCGCGCAGAGCTTGCTGCACTCGGCTATCCAGCGGCCCAAATCGGCCCGATCGTCCTCGAGCAGGGGCGCACCACCATCCACCTGAACGCCGGTGTGCGGCAGACGCTGGCGGCAGTGCGCATCGAAGGTATCGAGCCAGAAGTAGCCGCCGAGATGATGACCAGCGTCCCTCTTGCAGTGGGTGATGCCGCGCGGCGTGACACGCTGGCCACCGCCGCGTTGCGCCTCGAGCGCGCGCTGCGCCACCGCGGGCGAGCGGCAGCGCGGGTGCGCGGCGAGCTGCTGGTGAGCGAGACCGACCCTCTGCGCGCAGACGCCGTGCTCAGGGTCCGTGATGCTCGGATGTACCGGCTGGCCGAAGTCAGGTTTGAGGGTCGCAAGCATACGCGCCAACGGTTTGCGGCGCGGGTCACTGGGCTCGAATCCGGAGCGCCGCTGCGCGAGGACGAGATCGCGGAAGCACGCCGGCGTCTTTACCAGCTCGGTGCTTGGAGCGCGGTGGTTCCGCGCACCGAGCTGCATGACGATGGCACCGGCGTGGTGGTGTTCGATCTCACCGAGCGCAGCCGCTACCGCTTCGCCTTCGGTGGCCGGTGGGCGAGCAGCGAAGGGGTGTCGACCGTGGTCGATGTGCTCGATCGCAATGGTTTCGGCCGCGGTGTGCGTCTCGGTGTCCGCGGGCGGGTGGCCCAGGACGACCAGAGTGCGCGTTTTTTTGGCTCGCTGCCCAACGTGTTCGGTACCAAGGCCTCGCTCGATCTCTTTCTCGAAGGCCGGGAGGAGCAGGAAGGGGAGCTGCGGACGAGCAGTGTGGATGCCACGCTTCAGGTTTCAGTGCCCCACGGTCGGCGGACGGTGACGCGCTACTACGGCAAGCTCACCGACCAGAGCACCAGCGACCTGCTGATCATACCGATCATTGGCACCATCGAGATCCAGGAACGCACCAAGTTGCCGACCATCGGGTTTCAATGGCTGCGTGACAGCCGTGACGATCGCATCGATCCACAACGTGGCAGCTTGCTGTCGCTGGATTTCTCAGGCACGGGCAGCGCGCTTTCGAGCGATTTTTCCTTTCTCAGGCTGCTGGTGCAAGGCAGTGTGTACCGGCGACTCGGAAGCTTCCGAAAACGACCTATGGTGTGGGCGCAATCGCTGCGGGTGGGGCTCGCGGATACCTTCGACAATGCTCCGGTGCTGCGCAGCCAGCGTTTTTTCGCGGGTGGCGAATACTCTGTTCGTGGCTACGACGAAGACAGCCTCGGTCCGCGCGAGGACCTCGGTGGAGGCAAGACACGGGCGAGTGGTGGCCAGGGGCTCTTGACGCTGAGTAGTGAGCTGCGCATCCCGCTGCGCGAGCGTTTGTTGTGGGTGGTCTTCCTCGACGCCGGCAACGTCTATGCCTCCATCGGTGATACAAGTGCTCCACTGTTCAAGTCCATCGGTCTCGGCCTACGCGCACGAACCCCCCTGGGTCTCCTGCGAGGCGATCTCGCCATCCCCCTCGATTCGCGCGAAACCGACGCCAGCCTCCAGCTCTATCTCGGCTTCGGCCACACCTTCTGAGAGCAAGTGCCACCCTTGTGTTAACCCTTGGATTCTAAGCAAGTTATGCGACCGAGGGTTTCGATTCTGGACCCCCGATAAGGGTGCAACCGACCCGGCCGCGACCGTCTCATCGGACGAAGTCCCGACCGCCGTTCTCCTCAGCCTCCCGCATCCCATCCCTCAGGCAGAAAACCTCTTTTTTGCCGATCCTTGTCAGATGACCGACTTCGTGGCGTGTTTAGAGGGTGAGATGTCACGCAGACTACGCTTCACCCCTCCCGGCCATATGGTCGAAGTCACCCTGCGCACGATCCAGGGCCGACTGCTCTTGCGTCCGACGCGCGCGACCACGCGCACGGTCGCGGGGGTCATCGGTCGCGCGCAGCGCAAGTACGGCATGCAGATCCATGCCCTCGTGGCGATGGGCAACCACGCCCACCTGCTGATCAGC
>Ga0114931_10001305_pt1 | contig 31788 bp, 26 predicted proteins | sample 2SBtaG_FD_89579 | JGI IMG/M metagenome (GOLD analysis project Ga0114931, IMG submission 89579) | Deep subsurface microbial communities from Kolumbo volcano to uncover new lineages of life (NeLLi) - 2SBTROV14_V59a metaG | ecosystem: Environmental > Aquatic > Marine > Volcanic | place: Kolumbo...
CCAGGATCGGCTCGAGCCCTATAGTATGATTGGCTCGCTGTTGCTTGTGCGCGACCTGCAGTGCAAGGGTTTCGACGTGCAGATTACCGGTTTCGGTCGTAGCACGTACTACCATGTGCTCAACGAGTAGGCCGAGCTCCAGTACTTCCGTGAAGGCTTCGTGATCCTGCGTGAGTTTCTGGAACGGTTGTAGCGGCCACGGCGATCACGGCCGTGACCGGTTCCGCGGCCGTGACCGGATCCCCGAGCCGCACCTGGACCCGGGGGCCGGACTTGCAGGCGTGTTGATGCTGCTTGGGGGCGTCGGGGGCGCACCGAGCGTAGGACGTGCATAATGGGCCGGGTGAAGTGTCTAGTGCGCATGGGGATTGCGCTGGCGGGGGCGTCGCTGGCTCTGGGCTGCAGTCACGACATCCCGCCTCCCGTCACCTACGCCTCCGCCAAGGTCGACGACCACACGGCCAAGCCGAACCCGGCGAACGACGACAAGAACCTCAAGCCGCCGTTTGGGCCCTTCGACGTGCAGACGGTGTTCTACATCGCCAAGAGCAACGACAAGGACCGCGTGGACTACGGCCTGCGCCTCGACCAGCACTGCGCGCCGGCCAGCGACAACGCCATGTTCCCGTACTGGCGCGAGCTGCAGCATGCGCCGCCCGTGCGGTCCCACAAGCTCAAGTTCTTCCAGTACGCCGCCTATGGGTTCTCCGAGCAGCGCGTCGTCAAGAAGGGCCGCGAGGGCGGGCAGTATCTCGTCGTGCTCAAGCAGTTCAAGCGCCCGATCCTGATCGTGACGAAGCACGGTGCGGACGGATATTGCACGGCCACGCCGTACTCGAAGGTGCAGGGCGTCAAGAGCGCGCACCTGGACTACATCTTCGCCAAGGTCGCGGGTCCCATGAGCGTCGACTACATCGATATACACGGCACCGATACGAAATCCGGCCGGAAGCTCGTCGAACGCCAGAACCCCTGAGCAGACGGGCGTGCGGGTGACCCGTGTGCAAGGCTGGGCTCGTGAAGTCGAAGATCGCCGGCGCGGCGCTGGCTGTGGGGTTGTGCGCCGGCTGCAGCCACGGCATTCCGCCGCCCGTCGCCTACCGGGCCACGCAGGCGGATGACCACACGGCCAGGCCGAACCCGGCGAACGACAACCCGGACTTCCATCCCGCGTTCGGTCCCTTCGACGTGCAGGTGGTGTTCCGCATCGAGAAGAGCAACGGCGGCGATCCCATCGCCTATGGGATCCGCCTCGACCCGCACTGCACGCCCAGCGGCCACGACCCGGTGTTCCCGTACTGGCGCGAGAACCGGCATCCGCCGAAGCTCGGCTCGCACGCGCTCCGCTTCTTCCAGTACGCGGCGTACGGTTTCTCGAAGCAGCGCACGACAAAACGGAGCCGCACCGGCGGGGAGCACCTCATCGTGCTCAAGCAGGTGAAGCGCCCCGTCCTGATCGTCGCCGAGCAGGGCAAGCACGGGTACTGCGTTGCTACTGCCTACACGCGGGTCAAGGGCGTGAAGAACGCACGGCTCGACTACATCTATGTGAAGGTTGCCGGTATGATGAGCGCCGACTACGTGGACGTGCACGGCACCGACATGAAGACTGGCGACCAACTCATCGAACGCCTGACCCCTTGAACAGCCGGCGGTCGCGCGCCCGATCACGATCGTCACTGCCCCGCGACCAGGCCGGCCACTGCCTCCCTATCCCTCTTTGCCGCCCTGCAGCTTATCGAGCACGTTCTTGTCCTCGAGCGTCGAGATGTCGCCCTGCGCCTCGCGGCCGGCGGCGACGTCCTTCAGCAGGCGGCGCATGATCTTGCCGCTGCGCGTTTTGGGCAGGCTGTCGGCGAAGCGCACCTCGTCGGGGCGGGCGAACTTGCCGATGTCATTCCCCACGTGCTCGGCGAGCGCCTTCTTCATCGCGTCGCCCTTGTCGTTGCCCGGCTTGAGCGTGACGAACACCACCAGCGCCTGGCCCTTGATGTCGTCCGGGCGGCCCACGGCCGCGGCCTCGGCGACGGCGGGGTGCGCCACCAGCGAGCTCTCGATCTCGGCGGTGCCGATGCGGTGGCCCGACACGTTCAGCACGTCGTCGATGCGGCCCACCACGTGGAAGTAGCCGTCCTCCTGGCAGCGCGCGCCGTCGCCCGTGAAGTACGCGCCCTGGATCGCGGAGAAGTACTGCTCTCGGTAGCGCTCGTCGTCGCCCCAGATGGTGCGCAGCATGCTCGGCCAGGGCTTCTGCACGACGAGCAGACCGCCCTCGTTCGGCCCGAGCTCCGTGCCGTCGCTCTGCACGATGGCGGGCTTGACGCCGAAGAATGGCAGGCCGGTGGAGCCGGGCTTGGCAGAGTGCACGCCGGGCAGCGTGGTCAGCATGATCGCGCCCGTCTCCGTCTGCCACCAGGTGTCGACGATGGGGCAGCGCTTCTTGCCGATGTTCTCGTGGTACCAGATCCACGCTTCCGGGTTGATCGGCTCGCCCACGGTGCCTAGAAGGCGCAGGCTCGCGAGGCTCGCCTTGTTCACCCACTCGGTGCCCTGGCGGATGAAGGCGCGGATGGCCGTGGGCGCGGTGTACAGGATGCTGACCTTGTGCTTGTCGACGAGCTGCCAGAAGCGGCCCCAGTCCGGGAAGTTCGGCGCCCCCTCGTACAGCACGCACGTCGCGCCGTTGGAGAGCGGTCCGTAGACGATGTAGCTGTGGCCCGTGATCCAGCCGACGTCGGCGGTGCACCAGTACACGTCGCTCTCGTGCAGATCGAAGACGTACTTGGTCGTGACGTGCGTGCCGGCGAGGTAGCCGGCAGTGGTGTGCAAGACGCCCTTCGGCTTCCCGGTGGAGCCGGACGTGTACAGGATGAAGAGCGGGTGCTCCGCGTCGACCATCTCCGGGTCCTTGCCGTGGGCCTTGTTCGCGCCCTTCACGGCCTCGTACCAGTCGACGTCGCGACCTTCCTGCATGCTGATCTTTACGTGCTCGTCGCCGAGCCGGCGGTAGACGAACACCTTCTCGACGCTGGGCGCGTCCTCGAGCGCCTTGTCGACCGTGTCTTTCAGCGGCACCACGCGGCCGCGGCGCCAGGCGCCGTCCTGCGTCAGCACGACCTTGGCGCCGCAGTCGTTGATGCGGTCCTGCAGGCTCTCGGCGGCAAACCCGCCGAACACGACGCTGTGCGGTGCGCCGATGCGCGCGCAGGCGAGCATGCCGACGACGACTTCCGGCACCATGCCCATGTAGATCGCGACGCGGTCGCCTTTCTTCACGCCCATCTCGCGCAGCACGGCGGCGAACTCCACGACCTTCTCGTAGAGCTGCGCGTAGGTCAGCGTGGTTGTCTCGCCCGGCTCGCTCTCCCAGACGATGGCAGCCTTGTCCTTGACGCCCGTCTGCAGGTGGCGATCGAGGCAGCTCTCGGTGGCGTTCAGGGTAGCGCCCACGAACCACTTGGCGTGGGGCAGGTTCCACTCACATATCTTCGTCCAGGGCCTGTGGAACACGAGATCCCGCGTCTCGCGCTTCCAGAAGGTGTCGGGGGACTCGATGCTTTCCTTGTAGAGCCGCTGGTACTGCTCGAGCGAGTTGATGCGCGCGTGCTTCTTGAACTCCTCGTTCGGTTCGAAGTGCCGCGTCTCCTCGCTGAACGTGCCGATAGCCTGCTTGTCATCTGCCATGATTGGCCCCTCGCTGTGCTGCCTTCGTGCGGTGAAGAGCGTCACTCCTACCACGGAGGCCGTGCGGGCGTCCTCCCGCTGGATACGGTCGCGATCACGAACGGACCCGGCGGGTGCCTGATCACCGGGTCAGTTGTGTGAGCTTGCTGACCTTGGTGGGCGGCGCCCACTCGCTCCAGCCGGCGCGCAGCCCAAGGCCGAGCATCTTGAGCCCGCCTTTGCCGGACCCGTCGGACTCGCGGTACGGGTAGGTCGTGCCGTAATGGATACTGCTCGCCTGATCGATGTCGGCGACGGCGTCGGCCTCGAGCAGCACGTGCCCGAGGTTGAACTGCACGCCGATCTCGAGCAGCAGATACGGGTCCCAGCCGCTGGCCACGGTGTCCTTGGGTGGCACGCTGGACACGTCGACGCTCTTGTCGTGGGTGATGTCCTTGAAGGTCACCTTGTGCTGCACGGCGCCCAGGCCGAGCGCCGAGGTGAAGCGGATGCTCTCGCCGCCGCTGTTGATGCGCAGGTTGGGACCGATGCGGAACGATTGGACAGAGTAGTTGCGCGTGGCGTGGTCGCCATCGCACGACGGGACGCACTGGTCCTTGGCCTCGTGCGTGCTGCCCTGCATCAAGAGCTCGATCGACACCGGCGTCCACAGCCGGTAGCCCGCGCGCACGCCGAGCGCAGCGCCGCCGTTGGTGTTGCCGCTCGGCTGCTTGGTGTTGTTCGGGTCGCCTGTCAGGCCCGTCAGATCGAGGGCGCCCATCGCGTACCAGCCGCGCAGCTGGCGGGCGGGCTTGTCCTTCGAGCTGCCGTCCTTGGCGCCGCTCTCGTCCGGCGCGACGGGCGGGCCGAGCGTGGCCTCGATGGTCTGCTTCTCCCCGACCGCGACGGTGAAGCGCTGCTCGAAGGGCTTGAAGCCCTTCTTGTAGACCTGCACGTAGTGCTGGCCGGGCGTGAGCGGGCCGCTGAAGTGCGAAAAGGCTTCCGCCTTGCCGTCGATCGCGATCGCCGCGTCTGGGTCGTCGATCTGGACTGTCAGGAAGCCCATTGTGGGCGCCAGCGTGAGGGTGACCGGAATGTGCTGCTGTCCACCCGCGACGCGCACCACGCGGCGCGCGCTGGCGTAGCCGGGAGCGCTGGCCGTGACGGTGTGCTCGCCGACGTTCAGACGGATGTCCTTCTGGCGCGTCTTCCTGTCGACTTCGCGGCCGTCGACGCCGACGCGCGCGCCGGGTGGCTTGACCTTGATGTCGATGGAGCCGACCAGCGAGCTGAGCTCCTCGATGGCCTCCTTGACCTCGGTGCGCTCCGCGTCGTCGATCTCGCCGCCGTGCTTGGCGAGCAGCTTCTCGAGTGTGTCGGCGGCCTCGGCGTAGCGGAACAGGGCCTTCAGGCACAGCGCGATGTTCTGCAGCGAGGAGGCGCCGGGCTTGAGCTGGTAGGCGGCTTCGAACTCGGCCAGGGCACCCTTGAAGTTCTTGTCCTGGTAGAGCTTGACGCCGTTGCGGAAGTGGCGGACGGCTGCGCGCTTGGCCTTGCTGCCGGCCGTGTCGGGAGGCTTCGCGTCGCTCCCGGCGGAAGAAGCGGGGGACGCTGCTCCAGCCGGTGCCGCGGGCGCGGCACGCTGCGCGAAGGCGCGCGTGCCTGGTGCGATCACCAGCGACGCGGCAAGCAACGCAAGGAGCCGGCAGAAGCGAGACACGAAAGGCGTTCAGGGGTGGGGAAGCCGCGCCCGGAAGGCGACAGCTTTTTTCGCGCGCGAGCATAGCCGATCGCCGGCCGCGATCGGGCGCCTGGCGTGGCAAAACGCGCCGCCGGGGCCGCTACGGCCCCTGGGTATTGAGCTGCAGGCCGCTGGCCACGCCTCCGACGTGGCTGGGCGGCGCTGTGGCGGTGGGCTTGGCGTGCGGAACGGCGTGCACGTGGACCGCGGGCCGGTGCGTGACGGTCGCCGCCGGGGGCCGCGGAGCGATGTCGGCCTCGCCGGCATCGGCCGACGCGCTCTCGCCCGAAGTCGCCGGGACCGGCGCCGGAGCCGTGGGCTCCACGCTGGCGCCCGGGGCCGCGGGTGCGCTGGCCTGGACGGGCGGCAGCCTGCCGGCGTCCCGATGCCGCGCCATCAGCAGTACCGTGATCGCAAAGGCGCCCAGCGCGGCGACCAGCCCCACCACGACCGTCCGGCGCGTCTGGGTGTGGGCGTCGGCGCGGCTGCGGACGGCCGTGCCCTCGACCGTCGCGATGCGGCCTTCGTCCGCTGCATCGGACCTGGCCGGCTGGCCCGAGCTGGGTACATTGCCGGACAGCAGCGCGTCCCGCGAGCCGCTCGGTCCTCCCGTGCGCAACAGGCCGGGCGCAGCGGCGGCGAGCGCTTCGTAGAACTCGCCGGCGGACCGGAAGCGCTGATCGCGGTCGCGCTGGAGCGCGCGGGCGATCACCTGCGAGAGCGGCTCCGTCACTTCGGGCGCGAACTGCCGCACGTCCGGCGAGTCCTTCGTGCAGATTTCGATCAGGATGGCTTCGTAGGCGGTCCCCACATGCGGCGGTCGCCCGGCCAGCGCTTCGAACATGATGGAACCGAGGCTGAACAGATCCGTGCGCCCGTCGATGTCGCGAAATGCCTGCGCCTGCTCCGGGGACATGTAGTACGCGGTGCCGAGCACGGTGCCGCGGCGCGTGAGCGTGTCGGCGTTGGACGTCTTGCGCGCTACCTTCGAGATGCCGAAGTCGACGAGCTTCACGAACATCGGATCGTCGTCGCGTTTGCACAGGAACACGTTGTCCGGTTTGAGATCGCGGTGGACGATGCCGGCTTCGTGGGCGCGGTCGAGCGCGCGCAGCACCTGGCCGGCGATGTGCACGACCTCGGCCACGTCGAGGCGCTTGTCGCGGCGCAGGCGCGCGCGCAGGTCCTCGCCCTTGAGCAGCTCCATGACGAGGAACGGGCGGTCCTCCTCGGAGCGCCCGGCGTCGAAGATCTGCACGATGTGGGCGCTTTCGACCGCGCTCGCGGCCTGGGCCTCGCGCTGGAAGCGCGCCACGGCGTCCAGGTCCCTGGCGGCGTCGCGGTCGAGGAACTTGAGCGCGACGCGCTTGCCGATGCCCGTGTTGGTGGCCTGGTAGACGGCGCCCATGCCGCCGCGGCCGATCAGACAATCGACGCGGTATTTGTCCCAGACGGTTGTGCCGAGCAGGGGATCGGGATCTGGGTCCGGGCGGCTCATCCGTTAGCCTGGCGCGGAACTCTGTCCCGCGCGACAGGCATCGTAGCACGCCGCCTTCAGCGCGCTCTGCGCCCTGCTCTCAGCCCTGTTTCGCGAGCGCGTGCTGGATGCGGGCGGTCGTGCGCGACGCCGTCCGCGGGTGCAGCACGCCCTTCTGCGCGGCTTTCGCCAGCTCGCGGCTGGCCTCTGCAACCTTGTCCTTCGCGGCGCTGTCGCCTTCCGCGAGGGCCGTGCGAGCCTTCTTGACCGCCGTGCGGACGGAGCTCCGGACTGCCTTGTTGCGCTCGGTGCGGACGAGCCGCTGCCGGTTACGCTTCTCTGCTGACGCGTGGTTCGCCATGTCGGATCCTATCTCGTGGGTCAGGCGGCGCTTTCGTCGGAACGGCGCGCGTCGGGAGCCTTCGGGTCGTAACCCTCCGGGTGGATCGGGAAAACGGGAGTGCCCTGGCGCACCCTCTTGCGCTTGTCGTGCCGGCCGGCCTTGGAGTGCCGCATGCTGCGGCGCTTCTCCGTCTGCTTGGTGGACGAAACCATGTGGATTTCCTTCGATCGAACGCGCGGGGCCGCGCAGGGGGGCGGGAATATGAGCGAATCGCCCCGGCTTGTCAACGCGGGCCCGATCCGGCCCGGGCAGCGGACTACTGCGGCCGGACGGGGGTGCCCACCGAGAACTGGCTCCGGGCGAATGGCTGGACCCGCGCCTGCGACAGCGCCGCACGGATGCAGCCCGCCGCGGGCGTTCCGGCTGCCGGTCCGGAGACCGACACGCTCTTCACCCGGCCGGCCGAGCCGAAGACGATGACGGCGCGAGAGGGCTGATCCTGGCCCGCCACACAGGCGCGGGCCGAGCCCAGCACGGCGCCGACCGCGACCGCCACCTGCCCGGTCGTGGGCTTGTCGGGCAGGCCGTTCGTCGTTCCCTCGGCGGGCTTCATGCCGGCGACGGGCTTTTCCTCCGCCTGCTCCTTCTTCCCTGGCTCCGTGCTGGGCTGCTGCTTGGCTTCCGCCTTGTTTGCCGGCTTGGCGGCCACGGAGCGCTGTGCGGCGCGCGGAGCGCCAGGCGCCGTGCCGGACTGCGCCGCCGGCTTGCCGGCGGCCGCCAGCTCGCCGTTCGGTAGCTGGTCGAGCGACAGCACGCCCTTTTCGTCATCCTGCGCCGCCGGCGCGGCCGGCGCGGCCGACGCGGCCGGCGCAGCGGCTTTGGCCGCGTGCTGCGCATCGGGATTGGTCGCGAGCGGCGCGGGCTGGTTGTGCGTGCGCAGGAGGATCAGCACGGCGGCGGCGATTCCAACCAGCGCGACACCGGCCGCCAGAAGCGGTCCGGTGTTCCGGTGCTTCGGTGCGGGGGCGCTTTCGGGTGGCCGGGCGCTCTCGACGGCGTTCGACGCCGGCTCGGGTGTGCTCTCTGGTGGCACCGAGGGGCGCGAAGGGCGGGACGCGAGCATCGCCGCGATGTCGGGTGCGCTGGTGCGCGAGCGCGACGCCAGCGACAGCGACTCGCGCGCGATGTCGGACAGCTCGTCGGGAGCCTTCGCCGACTCGGCCACGCTTTCGCGGGCCATGTCCGCCAGGCTGCGGGGCGGGGCGCTTTCCGGTGTCGGGGGCGCGCTCTGACGGCGCGCATCGCTTTCCGGCGCGCTGTCGCGGCGGTCCGTCGCCTCGTCGACTTCACGGTCCGCCGCGAGCGTGCCTTCGTCGTCGCTCGCTGGCAGCGGCGCGGCGAGCAGCTCGTTCGCTGTCGAGCCGGCCTCGACCTCCGCCAGGCGCGCCTGGACGGCTTCGGCGTTCTTGTCCTCGAACGCCGGGTCCTCGCGCACCGGCCAGTCGACAAGCAGCGACTCGACCCGCTCGGGCAGTCTCGACTCGTCGTGATCGGATGAGCTCATGACTCGTGTCCTTTTCGATGGTAGCCGCGCTTTTCCAGGTAGGCACGCAGCTTCTTGCGCGCCTCGTGGACGCGCCATGCGACGGTGCCCTCCGGACAGCCGAGCACTTCGGCGGCCTCTGCGTGGCTCAGCCCGTCGATGCTGACCATCACCAGTGTCGTGCGCAGCGTCACGCTCAGATCGTCGATGCCCTCGCTCACCACCTTCGCCAGTTCGCGATCGGCCGTGAGCACACCCGGATCGGAACAAGCCCCATTCCGCTCCACCAGCGTGCCTTCGATGCGCGGATCGTCGGGCGTGGTCGAGGTGCGCTTGTTCTTCCGTGAGCGGATGGCGTTGAGCGAGAGGTTGACTGCGATCCGGTAGAACCACGTGAACGGAGCGCTCCGCCCGTCGAAGCGATCCAGCGCCCCGTAGGCGCGCACGAACGTGTCCTGCGTCACGTCTTCGGCTTCCGCGCTGTCGCGCAAGAGGTGGGCAGCCAGTCGGTAGATGCGCTTCTGGTAGCGCCGGACGAGCACGCCGAACGCCTCGCCATCGCCCTGTCGGGCTGCGTCGACCAAATCGCGATCGCTCTTGTCAGGCATTCCGGTGCGCGCTTGTGGAGGGCGCTGTGCCTTGCCAGGTGCGGCGGAGCCTCCCGCGGCCGGTGACCATAGTTCATCACTGCCAGATTGGACAATCGAGGTGGAGGCGGCATTGGGCGGCTTCGACGCTCTGCGTTGCCCGGGGTCAAGGCCCCGGGATTTCCCAGCTTTCCGGCTTGCGGTCCGGGAGATCCGACCGGCTTTCGCCCCGCTTCGGCTGCGGGGCTTGGCGGAGCATCACACCTGCACCATCCTCCACTCTATCGACACTGGAACCCACCGGCGCTGTGCTCCCGGCGCGAGCGTGTAGTCTACGCCGCGGTCGGGAAGCCCAGGCCAGGCTCCGGAGTTTCGTATCGGGAAGGCATCCGCAGCACCCATGCAGACAGACAATGGAAACGGCACCGAACCGGGCCTCGTAACGGACGCCGTGCGCGACCTGGAGAAGGAGCTCCGGGCGCAGGGCGGGCGGCGCTGGGTCCGGCGGCTTCTGGTGCTGGCAGTGCTGGCAGGGCTGGTGGGTGGCCTGGTGGTTTGGCGGCGCGCGACGCGCCCGCCCCCGCCGCCTCGCTTCACGACGCAGAAGCTCGAACGGCGCGACATCGTCGAGCAGGTCGAGTCCACTGGCACCGTGAAGCCGCTGACCGAGGTGCAGGTCGGCGCGCAGGTGTCGGGGCGCATTGTCGACGTCAACGTCGACTTCAACAGCAAGGTGAAGAAGGGCGACCTGCTCGCCGAAATCGACCCGAGTCTGTTCGGCGCGCAGGTCAGCCAGTCCGGCGCCCAGCTCAAGGCGGCCAAGGCGAGCCTGGAGCGCGCCAAGGCGCAGCTCGCGACATCGAAGGTGACCCTCGGGCGGCAGAAGAGCCTGCTCGAGGAAAGCCTCACGTCGCAGGCGCAGGTCGACCAGGCCCAGGGAGCGTACGACGTGGCCGAGGCCGACGTCGCGTCGTCCCGGGCGCAGATCTCCCAGCTCCGCGCGCAGCTCTCGAGCGCGCGCACGACGCTCGCCTACACGCGCATCTTTTCGCCCATCGACGGAGTCGTGATCAACCGCGCGGTCGATCCCGGTCAGACCGTCGCTGCTAGCTTTGCCTCGCCCGTGTTGTTCGTGATCGCGCAGGATCTGTCCAGGATGCAGGTGCTCGCGGACATCGACGAGGCGGACGTTGGAAAGCTGAAGGAGGGCATGAAGGCCGACGTCGTCGTCGACGCATTCCCCGGCGAGACGTTCAAGGGGCGCGTGACGCAGGTGCGCTACAGCCCCAACACGGTCCAGGGCGTGGTGACGTACTCGGCGGTTGTGGACGTCGACAATCCCGACATCAAGCTCCGCCCGGGGATGACGGCGACGGTGAGCATCCGCACGCGCGAGGCGCACCAGGTTATCGCCGCGCGCAACGCCGCGCTACGCTTCAAGCCGCTCCCGAAAGAGGACAAAGACGGCAAGGAGAAGACGGTCAAGCCAAAGACCACCATCAAGCCGGGCCAGGGGCGACTCTACCTGCCTGACGGCGGCCCGCCGGGCCAGGAGAAGTTCCGCGAGAAGGTCGTGGACCTCGGCATCACCGACGGAATCTGGACCGAGCTCGAGAAGTCCGGAATGAAAGTCGGCGATCCGGTCATCACCGACCAGCGCGAGAACAAGAAGAAGGGGTTCCGGATCTTCTAGCCGGGGTCCGGAGTGGAACCATGAGCGACAGGCCGCTCATCGATATCGAGCAGGTCGGCAAGGACTACCTCAGCGGTCCGGAAGTGGTGCATGCGCTGGCGGGCGTCGACCTTGCCGTGCACAGCGGCGAGTTCGTCGCGATCGTCGGTGCGAGCGGCTCGGGCAAGAGCACGCTGATGAACATCCTCGGTTGTCTGGATCGGCCGACGCGCGGCACGTACCGCCTGGCAGGTGTCGACGTGACACGGCGGACGGCGGACGCGCGCGCCATCGTGCGCAATCGGCTGATCGGCTTCGTGTTCCAGGGCTTTAACCTGTTGCCACGCACCACCGCGCTCGAGAACGTCGAGCTGCCGCTGGTCTACCGCGGCGTGAGCGCGCGCCAGCGCCGCCGCCAGGCCCGCCACGCGCTCGAGCAGGTGGGGCTGGCCGAGCGTGCGGGTCACACCCCCGCGCAGCTTTCCGGCGGCCAGCAGCAGCGCGTGGCGATCGCCCGTGCGCTGGTGACCCAGCCGCCCGTGCTGCTCGCGGACGAGCCGACCGGAAACCTCGACACGCGCACCAGCCACGAGGTGCTCGCGCTGCTGCAGAACCTCGTGCGGGAAAGCGGCATCACGATCGCGCTGGTGACGCACGAAGCGGATATCGCCGCCTGCGCGTCGCGGACCGTGACCATGCGCGACGGCCGCATCGAGCGCGACGAGCCGAACCGTGAGCCACGGGACGCCGCGGCCTGGGCCGCCATGCCGCACGGCGCGGTGGACGCGGCGATGCTGTCCGGGCCCGGGCCATGAATAGGCTCTGGAGCTCGCTGAGGCTCGCGTTCTCGGCGCTGATGCGGCGAAAGGCGCGCGCCTCGCTCACCGCGCTCGGCATCCTGATCGGGATCGCGGCGGTCGTCGTGGTGACGGCGCTGGGAACCGGCGCGCGCGAGCGCATCGGTAGCCAGATCGAGAGCCTCGGCTCGAACCTGCTGTTCGTGTTCAGCCAGCCCGTCGCCAAGAGCGGTGCCCGCGGTCGCCCCGGCGCGGAGATGGCGCTCACCGATCGCGACGCGGCGGCGATCCACCGCGACGCCAGCGCCGTCAGCGCGGTGACGGTCTACTCCGAGGTCAAGGCGCAGGTCGTGAGCGAGTACGACAACGCCAAGATCGGCGTGATGGGCGTGGACAAGTACTACTACCCGGTCCGCGGCTTCTCGGTCGACGACGGTCGCATGTGGACCGACTCCGAGGAGCAGACGAAGGCCAAGGTGTGCCTGATCGGGCAAACCGCGATCGACAAGCTCTTCGGCAACGTCGATCCGGTGGGCCGCTACCTGCGCATCGGTCGCCATCCGTTTCGCGTCATCGGCACGCTGAAGGCCAAGGGCCAGTCGCCCTTCGAGGATCAGGACGATCGCATCCTGATGCCGATCGGCAGTTGGCGCGCGCGTGTGTCACCCACGCTGGGTGACCGCGTCATGCTGATCATGGCGTCGGCAAAGACCGCCGCTCGGACCGGTCAGGCCAAGCGACAGATCGAAGGTATCGTGCGCCAGCGCCATCACATCGCAGAGGGCGACGAGGATGACTTCAAGGTCCGCACGCAGGAGCAATTCAAGAAGAGCCATGACGCCGTCTTCAACATCCTCACGGCTCTGCTCGTGTCGGTGGCCGGCATTGCGCTGTTCGTCGGTGGCGTCGGCGTGATGAACATCATGCTGGTCAGCGTGACGGAGCGGACCCGCGAGATCGGCATCCGCATGGCGATCGGCGCCAAGCGCCACGACATCCAATTGCAGTTCCTTGTCGAGTCCATCGCACTGACGCTGTTCGGCGGTCTCGCCGGCATCGCGCTGGCGGTGGGGCTGATCGTGCTGATCCACCGCACCGTCGGCTGGACCATGCGGCTCAGCCCGGAGGCCGTGATCGTCGCGCTGGTGACCAGCGTGCTGGTCGGACTGGTGTTCGGTTTTCTGCCGGCGCGCCGCGCTGCGCGGCTCGACCCCATCGATGCGCTGAGACATGAGTAGGACGCTCAGGTTCCTGTGGACGGCGCTCCAGGTGGCGCTGGGTGCGCTCCGGCGCAATGCGCTCAGGGGCATCCTGACCGCGCTCGGGATCCTGATCGGCGTCGCAGCGGTGACGATCGTCGTGGCGTTGGGGGAGGGGGCCACCAAGGCCGTGTCCGGCCGTATCGACAGCCTGGGTGAAAACTCGCTGGTCGTGATCCCGCGCGAGACGCAGCAGAGCGGCATCCGCGACGAGTCGTCGCCGCCGCTCCTGACGGAGAGCGACGCCGCGGCGTTGGCGCGCGAGGCGCACGGTGTGGTGGCGGCTGCTCCGCTGCTCACCGGCTTCTCGCAGGTCGCGTGGCGCGACTCGAACACGACCGTGCAGGTGATCGGCACCACGCGGGACTTCTTCAAAGTGCGCGCCTGGAAGGTGCACAGCGGCAGCCTCTGGACGGCGGGCGCGGAGAACATCGGCGAGAAGGTTGTCGTCGTCGGCACCACCGTGAAGGACGAGCTCTTCCACGGCGAGGACCCGGTCGGCCACACCGTGCGCATCGGCCGCTATCCGTTCCTGGTCGTGGGTCTGCTCGACGGAAAGGGGCAGAGCCCGTTCGGGCAGGACCAGGACAATGTCATCGCCATGCCGGCCGCGGCGATGCGGGCGCGGCTCCAGCCGACACGGCCGGGGCAGGTGTCCCGTATCCTGCTCAGCGCAGCGCGGCCGGAGCTGTCGACCCGGGTCAAGCGCGAGGCTACCGCCATCCTGCGCCAGCGCCATCACCTGGCGGAAGGCGCGGAGAACGACTTCAGGATCCGCAGCCAGGAGGACTTCCGGAAGGCGCAGCAGCAGATCATGGGCGTCTTGAGCATGCTGCTGCTCGGGATTGCCGCAGTGAGTCTTGTGGTCGGCGGAATCGGCGTGATGAACATCATGCTGGTTTCCGTCGCCGAGCGGACGCGCGAGATCGGCATCCGCATGGCGATCGGCGCGCGCGAAGCGGACATCATGCTGCAGTTCCTGGTCGAGGCCGTGGTGCTCGCGATAGCGGGCGGTATCGCGGGTGCGCTGCTCGCGACGGGAACCATCGCCGCGCTGGCGCACGCGCTCGGTTGGTCGATGGCGGTTTCACCGCGCGCGCTCGCGGTGGCGCTCCTGACCAGCACCGTGGTCGGCGTCGCGTTCGGCTTCGTGCCGGCCCGTCGCGCCGCGCGCCTGGATCCGATCCAGGCGCTGCGCCGCGAGTAGGCGCGGCTCAGGGCTCCTTCGAGCCGTCGCTGTCGAGGCCGAGCTTCTTCTTCAGAAGATCGCCGAGCGTGCCGAAGCCGCCTTCCTGCTGCAGCGCCTTCCGGTATTCGCGGTGGGCGGCGCGCTCCTCGTCTTCCTTGAGCGCGCGGATGCTGAGCTTGGGCTCGTGGCGGCGGGGATCCACGTCGATGATCTTCGCCTCGAGCCGGGTGCCCACTTTGAAGGCCTTGCGCAGATCGGTGCCGCGCGACGTGCCCGTCTGCCCGGACGGAATGAAGCCGCGCGCCGCGCGCCCGGTCACTCCGAGCAGCCGCACGATGAGCCCGGCGGTGCCTTCGGCCTTGACCACCTCGACCTGGACGCGGGCGTTCTTCACGACCTTCTGACGGGGTTCGTCGGCCTGCTCGGGCGGCGGCGCGGGGTGCAGCGAGAGCTTCTTGTTGCCGAGGTCGAAGCGGTTGATGACGACTTCGATCTCCTGCCCCACGCTCAAGAGCTCGCTCGGATGCTCGCTGCGCTGCAGGGACAGATCGGTGATGTGCAGAAGGCCGTCCATGCCTGGCTCGATCTCGACGAAGGCGCCGAAGTTCTCCAGGTGCGTGACCTTGCCCTTGTGGCGGGTGCCCGGCGCGTACTTCTCCTTGGCCTCCGCCCAGGGATCCTCGACCAGCGCCTTCCTGCTGAGCCAGATCTTCCCCTTTTCGTCGATCTTGGTGATCTTGACCTCGATCTGGTCGCCGGGCTTGAAAAGCTCGGCCATCCGCGCGCGGGGGTCGTGGCTCGCTTCGGAGACGTGGACGAGCCCCTCGAGGTTTTCCGCGTCGGGCAGCGCGACGAACGCGCCCCAATCCACCACGGTGCGGACGCTGCCTTTCATCACCTGACCCTCGGTCAGGAGCGACAGCGCCTGCTTGCGGCGCTCGTGGGCTTCCGCCTCGAGCATGGGACGGCGCGTGATCACGACGTCGCGGCCGCCGGGCTTGAACTGGACGACCTTGAACTCCATGCGCTGGCCGAGCAGCGAGGCGAAGTTCGCGTTGGCCGGGTGGAGGTCCATGCCCGACGCGGGCGCGAACGCGCGTACGCCGCCGACATCCACCTCGACACCGCCCTTGATGACGCCGGTGACGAGCCCCTTGACCAGTGTGCCGTCCTTGGCGGCCTGCTCGAGCTTGGGCTTCTCGTCCTCTTCGCGCAGTGGCTTACGGGTGAGCACGACGAGGCCGCCGCGCGCGCCGTCGTTGTGGACGTGCGCCAGGAAGCGGTCGCCGATCTCCGGCACCAGATCGTCGGCCTCCATCTCGCCGCGGTCGAAGATGGCCAGCGCCTTGCCGGACAGGTCGACCATGATGGCGTCGTCCAGGACGGCAGTGACCTTGCCGAACACGTCCTCGCCGATGCGGAAGGGCGCGCACTCGTTGGCCGGCCGCTGGCCGCGATGGGCGGCCTCGGCGTGCTCGCCATCGGCGGGCTTCTTCTTCTTGCGCTTGCGGCGGCGCTTCTTCTTCTCGCCGCCTTCAGACTCGCCGGCCGCCTCTGCCGGGGCGGTCGCGGCTCCGGGCTCGGTCGCGGCCTCGGCTTCGGACGCGGCCTCGGCTGTGGTCGCGGCCTCGGCTTCGGTCGCGGGCTCGGTCGCGGCCTCGGCTTCGGTCGCGGGCTCGGTCGCGGATTCGGTGGCGGTCGCGGTCGCGGGCTCGGGCTCGGTCGCGGTCGCGGGCTCGATCGCGGTTTCGGGTTCGGTCACCGGCGCAGTGGTGGCTCCGGGCGCAGCCTGGGCTTCCGCCGCGGGCTCGGCGGGCGCAGCTTCGCCGGAAGCAGTGGACGGAGGGTTGGCGGTCGGATCGGTGTTGTCGGAAGGCATGGCGGACCAGTCTCGGCTTGAGGGACGAGCGTATATCGCGCCTCGTGGCGGGTGCCAATCGCGAGTGGAGTATCTGCTCCCAGGGCGGGCCGGAGCTAGCGGGTGACCGGCAGATGGCGGTTGACGCCGCCGCTGCGGTCGATGCTGAGCCCGCCGGGCTGTTCGGTGTTCGTCCGGCCCACTTCCTCGGCCAGCTTTTCAGCGACTTCGACGAAGGCCCGGGCGATTGCCGACCCCGGGGCAGCCTGCACCACCGGCGTCCCCGCGTCGCCCCACTGGCGGACGCTCGGGTCGATCGGCAGCTGCCCGAGCAGCGGCGCGCCGGCCATTTCCGCGACCTTCTCGCCGCCGCCGCTGCCAAACAGCTCGTGGCGCTTGTCGCACCCGTCACACACGAAATAGCTCTGGTTCTCGACGACGCCCAGCACCGGGATGCCGACCTTCTGCGCCATCGACACCGACTTGTACACGTCCTGCAGCGCCACTTCCTGCGGTGTTGTCACGATCACGGCGCCGTTGGTCGACACGCGCTGTGCCAGCGTGAGCGCGATGTCGCCGGTGCCGGGCGGAAGATCCAGCAGCAGGTAGTCGAGCTTTCCCCAGTCCACGTCCTTGATGAACTGCAGGAGCGCCCCGTGCAGCATTGGCCCGCGCCACACCACGGCCGCTCGCTCGTCTTCCAGCAGGAAGCCGATGCTCATCAGCTTCACTCCGAAGCGCTGCAGCGGCACGATCTTCTGCCCGTCGCTGACCGGGCGCCCGGTGATGCCGAGCATGGTCGGGATGCTGGGGCCGTAGATGTCGGCGTCCAGCAGCCCTACCCGGTGACCCGACCGCGAGAGCGCGAGCGCCAGATTGGCAGCCACCGTGCTCTTGCCGACGCCGCCCTTGCCGCTCATCACCAGGATCACGTTCTTCACGCCCGGCACGGGGTCGTCTTCCCCGATCACACGGCTGGTGACCTCGCGGCTCTCTTCAGTCGTCTCGCTCATGGCCCAGGTGAACTAGGACCAGCGCTGGGTCCTGTCAACGCGGGCGGCGACGCAGCCCCGTCCCGGGCCCTCGTGCAAAGGACGTCGCCCGGAATCCGGCGTCAGATGAGCCCTGCCAGCCAGGCGCCGGCCAGGCCCACGCCGAAGCCGAGCGCGGTCGCGAATAACACTTTGCGCACACCCATGCGGGCCGCGCTGCCGATCTGGAGCGGCTCCGGCTCCGGCGCCGGCTCGGCGACGGGCGGTTCGGTCCTGGGATACATGGCTGCGACTTCCCGCGGCATGCTGGCTGCGGCCGGGATGCGCGGCGAGCGCAGGAGCGAGTCGCTGGCCACCGGGTCGCGCGGCGGCCAGCGCAGCATCCGCGCCGGGAAGCTGGGCGCGCGCAGGACGAGCGCGGGCGCCGAGGGATCGAGTGTCGTGAGCTTGATCCGCGGCCGGGGCACGGAGTGCACCAGCGGGATCGGTCCCAGCGATGGGCCGAGGCTCGGGGCGAAGGAGCCGGCGTGCTCGCTGCCGACAAAGCGTCTGAGCCCGGCGGCGAAGCTGGCCGCGCTGGCGGGCCTCGACTGTGGATCGCGCGCCAGAGCGGCTTCAATCATCTCGAATAGGCGCGGCGGTAGCCAGGGCGCGGCCTCCGCGAGCGGACGGCGACGTCCCGCGACCACGTTGGCGATGACGAGCTCGGGCGTGTCGGCCTCGAACGGCGGGGCGCCTGCCAGGAGCTCGTAGAGGATCGCGGCGGCGGAGTACACGTCCGTGCGCGCGTCCACCTCCAGGCCCAGCGCCTGCTCCGGAGCCATGTAGAGCGGAGTGCCCAGCACGATGCCGGCCTCGTCGAGGAGGGCGGGGTCTAGCACGCCCTTGGCGATCCCGAAGTCGAGCACCTTCGCCAGCGGGCGATCGGGGCGCGGGTGGGTGACCATCACGTTGGCCGGCTTCAGATCGCGGTGCACGATGCCCTGCTCGTGCGCGGCCTCGAGCCCCGCGAGCACCTGCAACATCAGCTCGCAGGCGTAGGAAGCCGGCAGGGCGCCGCGCTGCTCGAGTATCTCGAGCAGGGTTTCGCCGCCCAGGAACTCCATGACCAGGTAGCAGGTGCCGTCGCGGGCAACTCCCAGGTCGAAGATGTCGACCACGTTCGCGTGCCCGATGCGCGCGGCAGCCCGGGCTTCGGCGACGAAGCGCCTGGAGAGGCCGGCATCCCGCGCGATCTCCGGGCGCAGGAGCTTGAGCGCGACGCGCTTGCCGACGAGCAGGTGCTCGGCCTCGTACACGACGCCGGCGGCGCCGGAGCCGAGCTCCCGGATCAGGGCGTACTTGCCGTCCACGAGGCGGCTCTGGGTGGGTTGGGCCAGCATCACGGTCGCGTGCTTCTGCCCCACAAACGGCGCCGCGCGTCAGGTCTTTAGCCCCCACGCGATCTCGCTGGCAGTCCCGGAAATACGCGAAACCCCCCGACGCCGGGGCGCCGGAGGGTTTCGGGTTGCCGCGAGGGCTCAGCTCAGCCGCTGCTGGCTTTGCCGTTCACGCTGGCACTGGCGTTGACCGAGACGTTGATCGACGCCTTGGCCTCTCCCATCACCTTGAGCGAGCTGGCCATGCAGGTCACGCCCGCCGCGGAGATGTCGCCGCCGGCCTGGATCGCGCCGCCGACCTGGTCGGCCAGCTTGAAGATCTGGTCCTTCAGGCTGATGGTCGCGCCGAAGGCAGCGGCGACGTCCGCGCTGTGCGCCGACAGAGCGGCGTACAGCTGCGCGTCGCCCGTGACCTGCACGTCGGTCGACCCGCCGCACTTCACGTTGGCGCTTGCCTGGCCGTCGCAGGATGCCTGGCAGTTGGCGTCGACGTTGCAGTTGAGCTTGCCGTCGCAATGAGGCGCCGTGTACTTGACCGAGCAGCCGCCGGTGCACGTTCCGTCGCACTTGGCCGGCGTGGCGGTGCAGGTGCCGTCGCAGGAACCCTGGCAGTCCACGGCCGCGTCGGTCGTGCACTTGCCGGTGCACTGGCCGCTGCAGGAGCCGCCGCTGAACTGGCCGGTGCAGGTCGCCTGGCAGCTGCCGGTCGCGCCCGCGCTGCAGCTGCCTTCGCAGGTTCCGGTGCAGTTGCCATCGCCGGTGCCGTTGGTGGCTTTCCCGTCACACTGGCCGTTGCAGTTACCCGTGCACGTGCCGCTGAACTGGGCGGTGCAGCCGGCGTCGCAGGTGCCGCTCCAGGTCGGCGCGTCGCAGCTGCCTTCGCAGGTGCCCGAACAGCTGATCGCGGCGCTGGCCGAGCAGGTGCCCGTGCACTGGCCGGTGCACTGGACCGATGGCGCTGTACAGGACCCCGAGCAGGTGGCGCTGCAGGTGCCCGACAGCTCCGCGGGAGTGCACGACGCCTCGATGTCGCACTTGGCAGCCGCCGCGCACTTGCCCTGGCAGTCCGCCTGGACACTGGCGTCGGCAGTGCAGGTGTAGTTCGCTGTCACCGTCACCGAGGCGCCGGCGCTCAGAGCGCTGGCCACGCGGGCGTTGAGCACGCCGCACGCGCCGGCAGCGTCGGTCTTGCTGGTGTCCTCGCCGAGGTCGGCGTTGATGGCGTTGCAGACCGTGGTCCACTGGCCCTCGACCTTCACGGCGGCGTCGTTCAGCTCGGTGGCAGCGTCCGCGAAGGACTTCACCGTCAAATCGGCTTTCGCCGACACATCCAGTCCGTCGCACCCCTGTGCGGCCTTGGCCGCGCTGCAGCCTCCGCCTGCCAGCGGCAGCGCGAGCGTTGCGGCTAGCAGGGGGCCGGCTACGAAGCGAAATCCATTGGTTTTCATCTAAGGCTCTCCTTGAATCCACGTATCCCAGGGCAGGCTAAAGCCCCGCCAACCTCGTTGGACGGGTGACCACCCTCGCGTATGCAGAGGATAGAGCGACAACGGGCGGTAGGGGAAGCCCCGCAGTTTGTCCTGTGATTACCCGTGCTTGTTCGCCCAGACGCAGCTATTGCGCAAGGCTCGGGCCCCACGTCCGGAGCCAGCCCGGGTCCGGACCGGTGCGTGATGTGCAGAGCGGCGCTACTTCGCCGGCCAGCAGCCCGTCTGGATGTTCTGGAACGAGTCGGAGTTGGTCCCGTAGCACTTGTTGTACAGCGCGGACGAGGTGAGCTGGCTGCCGCCAATGCAGGTTTCTGTCAGCGTGCTCTTGCCGCCGGCGGCCTTCGGGCAGCCGCCGCCCGTGCAGGTCTGCGCGGTGCCGGCCGGGCACGAGCAGGTCTCGCCGAGCTCGAGGCAGAAGTGCTCTCCGGTGAAGGTGCTGGAGACGCACAGGCCGTTCGAGCCGCAGTCGTTGTCGTCGACGCAGGGATCGCAGCCAGCGGGTGTGCCGGCGCTCTTGCAGCTGCCGTAGCGGTGCGCGCAGGTCGGCTTGCCGAGATCCTTGTCCCAGAGTTGGCAGGCGGCCGCGCTGCCCCACGGGCATGAGTTCGTCTTCATGTCGCAGAGCACCGTGCAGATCTTGTTGCCGCTTTCGTCCTTGGCACAGACCTGACCCTGCTCCTCGTTGCAGTCCGCGTCCGTCTGGCACGAGTTGCAGAACTTGCGCTTGAGGCAGATGTGGCGGAGTAGGCTGAGCGGGCCGCACTGGAACGTCTTGCCCGCTCCGATCTCGGCGGCCTTCGCGCAGTCCGGCTTCGACGAGTCACCCTGGAAACCGCAGGCGCTCTGGCACGGGACCGTAGCCGTGCGCTGCAGCGAGCAGAAATAGCCCGTCGGGCAGTCGGTATCGGCGCCGCAGTCGCGCTGGGTGCAGAAGGCGGAAGGATCGGCCTTGCCGGCCCCCACGCAGCTGAAGCCCTTCGTCGCGTCGCAGTCGGCGGAGCCGTTCGGGCAGTCGCTGCCGTACTGGCCCTTGTCGCGCGGGAAGCTGTCCTTCTCGCATGCCTCCGCCGGCTTGCCGCTGTCGTCGTTGCCGGCCGGGGCGCAGTAGCCGCCGGGGCAGTCGCCCGAGTACTGGCAGGGCACGCCGCACTTGCCGCCCATGCACTCCAGGCCCGACCGCTGTGCGCAGTCAGCGCTGGTCTTGCACGCGTCGCCGTCCTTGCCCGTGCCGTCCGGCACGCAGAAGTTGTCGGTTCCGCAGACGTTGCTCTGGGGGCAGTCGCTGCTCTGTTTGCAGGCGTGCTCGCACATCTGGCCGATGCAGGTGAAGCCGCGCGGCTGGTCGCACTCGGTGCTCTGCTGGCAGGCTTCGTGCTGTCCGGTCCGGCCGCCCTTGGAGTAGTCGAGGCGCACGCAGTAGTTGGCGATCGTCCCGTCCGGAAACTGGAACTTCTCGCAGTTCTTGCCGATGGGACAATCGGACTGGCTCTTGCACGACGGTTCGCAGGCGTTGTTCAGATCCCCGAACACGACGCAGCGGGTGCCGGCCGAGCAAGCGCTGTCCTGGCACTTCTTCTGGCACTTGCCTTCGATCGTGACGCCGGCGCAGTCGCTGTTCCCGCTCGAGCATCCCGCTCCGAGCCCCAGAGCCAGCGCAGCGGCGACGAGCACCAGGCTGCGGACGAAGTGGCGCCAGGACCGTTGCTGCCGCGGTGCGTCGGTCTGGGTCGATCGCCTGGATTCACGAGCGCGCATGACTACCTCTGGTGATAACGGCAACCGTCGGCCCGTTGGATCGTTGTCGCGTGCTTGAACGCGCCGACAGTCGGACTGTAAAGTTCCACAATACAAGCAACAAAGCTGGTGTAACCAGTCGCCTGCGCCCGGCGTACTACCGCAAAGCGAGGGCGTGTGGGAAGAGGCACCGGCCCTTGACGGCCCCCCTTGCTCCGGTTACGTGAAGTCGTCTAGATTATACGTGGAGATGCGACCCATGAGAAAGCTTGTTCTGACTGGCATTTGTGTCCTCGCTAGCGCACTGGCTCTGGCCTGCAGCTCGAGCAGCGCCAACCAGGGTGCTGATTTCGACCACGGCACCGGCGGCGCGTCGAGCGGCACGGGCGGCGCATCGAGTGGCGGCAGCGGTGGCGGCTCGACGCAGAACGCGCCGTACCCCGCGGGCCCGTACGGCTACGATGTCGGCAGCACCTTCGGGCCCGGCACCCAGTACTTCTATGGTTGGAACGATCCGGAGAAGGCCGGCTACGATACGAACAACCTCAAGAAGATCTACCTCTCGGACTTCTACGATCCCGACGGCAGCAAGAACAACAAGGTCATTCTGGTCAACGTCTCGGCCCGTTGGTGCGTCGTCTGCCAGGCTGAGTACTCGGAGATCGCGCAGCAGAACAAGTACACCCAGTACAGGGCCAAGGGCGTGCAGTTCATGGGCATCCTGTTCGAGGATCTCAACCAGAACCCCGCGCAGCCGCTGGACCTGAAGCTGTGGACCAAGGACTACGGGGTGCGTTTCCCGATGGTGATCGATCCGTCCTTCTGGTTCGGGCACTTCTTCACCGCCGACTCGACGCCGATGAATCTGGTGATCAACGCCTCGAACATGAAGATCGTCGGTCAGGTGCTCGGCGGCGACACCACCACCATCTGGAACCAGGTCGACAGCGCGCTCGCCAACGCGAAGTAGCGGTCTCCTCCCACCACGTGTCCCGCGCCGTCGGACCGTGTCCGGCGGCGCGGCAGTCACGCACATCACAGTACCTTCTCGTGTTCTTCCCTGCCGTCTCCTGACGCTCCGGATGAAGACGGCTTTGGAGCCATGATGCAGAAGAAACCGATCGTCACACGTGCGGCGCGTCTCGTGCTGGCAGCCGGGCTTCTCCTGCCTGTCGTGCTGGCCGGCTGCGCCGGGGCCGGGGGCGCCGGGGCGGCTTCCGCGTCCGGAAGTGATCGGTCACGTCCGCCCGACTTCGAGCTCGACTCGCTCGACGGGCGCAGCGTGCAGCTCAGCGACTATCTGGGCAAGGACGTCATCCTGATCGACTTCTGGGCGACCTTCTGCGATCCGTGCCTGGCGGCGATGCCGCATCTCGACCAGCTCTACCGGAAGTACAAGGACAAGGGCTTCGTGGTGCTCGGCATCTCCATCGACGGGCCCGACTCCGTTGCCCAGGTCAAGACGGAGGTCGCCAAGCTGGGCGTCACCTTCCCGATCCTGCTCGACCAGGAGACGCGCGTGGTGTCGCTGTACAACCCGAAGACCAGCGCGCCGTACAGCGTGCTGATCGCTCGCGATGGTCACGTGATCATGAAGAGGGAAGGCTACACCACCGGCGACGCGGCGCAGCTCGACAAGGACGTGCAGGCTGCGCTGGCGGCCAAGTAGCGACGACGATCCCGCGCCGATGCAGAACAGGACGCGAGCTGCGGGGGGAAAGCGCAGCCTACGGCACGCCGCGCACGGGCTCGCGGTGCTGCTGTCGGTGGGGTTCGGCGCGTCCAGCGCTCTGGCGCTGCAGCCGGGCAAGCTCGGCGACAAGCCGGTGAGCGTGGATGTTACCGAGGCCGGCAGTTTCATCTACAACTTCGACAACCGGAACTTCCGCCCCAGCAAGGTCGATACGGCCACCGACGACAATTGGGGGATGTTCTACAACCGGCTCAACCTGCAGAGCAGCTGGGGCAGGTGGCAGCTCGGGCTCAGACTGGACTCGGCCTGGTTCTACACGGCGCCGACGGCCAAGGGGGTCGCGCAGCGCGTGCTCGACAACCGGCCCTACTCGCCGTTCGACCAGCGAAGCTCGCTCGAGTACTACGACGACGAGGGCAAGGCCGCGCTCAACGACCTGTCCACCCGCTACCAGAACGTCATCTATCCGTCGAAGTACTACCTCGGCTACACGACGCCTGACTTCGAAGCGACGGTCGGCGACGTGTACGCGCAGCTCGGCCGCGGGCTCGTGCTCAGCCTGCGCAAGCTCGACGAGCTGTCGAGCGACACCACCCTCCGCGGCGCCCGCGTCACGGGGCGGCTCGAGGCAGACGGCGTGCGTCTCAAGCTGACCGGCATCGGCGGCACGCTCAACCCGCTGCGCATCGACGAGGCCAGCGGCCGCATCCTGAGCGTCGACCCGGGCTACGGCGACGGCCCGTTCGCGGGTCAGCAGATCGCCGAAGCGGCCATGCCGCGCCCCCAGTCCGATCGCGGGCAGAGCTACGTGGGGCCGACCTACAGCACCGACCGTGTTGTTGGCGGCGAGCTCGATGTGAAGACGCGGCACGTCGCGGTCGGCTACCAGGGCGCGCGTCTCATCCGCCACTATCCCATTGCCGGCGACGTGTCGCAGTTCCCCGAGGCCAACGTTACCAACCTGAGCCAGTCGATCGGCATCCCCGACTTCGACGGCCACGGCGCCGGGTATCTCGAGGCGGCCTACCAGCATCGCGATCATCCGGGCGTCGCGCATGTGATCGATCCCGGCTACGCCGTCTACGGCAGCCTCAGCCTGATCCAGCGGCCGGTCACGGTGCTGCTCGAGATGAAGCACTACCGCCGCTTCTTCGCGCTCGAGCCGAACCGGCTGAACAGCGCTGCCACCAAGGAGTTCCAGCTCATCCAGTACAGCACGCCGCCCACGACGGAGCCGATCTGGCAGGACGCGTTCTTCAACTTCATGACAAGCTGCATCACCGGTGGGCGCCTGCGCACCGACGTGGAGGCGAGCGACAACGACACGCTGTTCGGCTGGGTCGGTCGCTACGACACCTGGGCGGCTTCATCGGCCGTCAATCAGGAGTGCAAGACGGGCGACGACAGGCTGGATCGCGTCTGGGATCTCGCCGTCGGCTTGGAGAAGACGGCGCACCACCGCCGGTCGCGGGCGACCATCACGGTCGGCGCGCGCGACCACGAGGCGAGTCAGCCGTTCATCGACGCGCATGGCAACCGGACCCGCGTCTTCTATCGCGAGAACTACCTCCGCTACGACATCATCGAGTACATCCACGGGCCGTTCTCGCTTCAGCTGCAGGGCTGGCACCGGCACCGCGTCGAACCGCGCTCGGAAGGCGAGGCCTGGTTCGAAGGCGAGCACCTGACCGGCTTCCAGTGGGCGCCGCACATCGTCGTCGCATTCGGCGTCGAGTACGACACGCGCTCGAGCAGGCCGAACATGTATTACAACGGCCAGGTTCGCTACAATTTCAACAGCTCGTCCAGCGTCTCGGCGTTCGTCGGCGAGCGGCGCGGCTCGCTCCGCTGCGTGTCGGGCGTGTGCCGCGTCTTCCCGCCCTTCGAAGGCGCCCGCCTCGACGCAACACTGCGCTTCTAGTACCTCGATTCAAGAGAATCGAGCGGCTAGAACAACACGCCGAGGTACCAGCGGATGACCTGGCCCGTGCTGGTGTTGGCGGCGCCGGGGTTGTTCAGATTGGTGCGTATCTGGTTGGCCTGGGCACTGGGATAGCCGAGCCCGGCGAGCGGGAACAGCACGCCGTACTCCAGCATGGTGTAGAAGCCGCCGATCTTGTCCGGATCGTCGTTGAGCGAGCCGTCCTTGGACTGGAAGTACAGCTTGCCGTCGAGCTCGATGCCCAGGTTGGCGTCGTGGCCCGGCGTCTGCACGAACTCGCTGGCCCGCGTCCAGATCGCGGCCACGCCGCCGCCGAGCTTCTGCCCGTTCTGGTTTCGCACGAAGTCGTAATCCGCGCTGGGACGGAAGTAGTACTCGCCCTGGATCCTGTTCAGGATGTTGCGGTTGAGGATCAGGTCGATCTTGTAGTTCGGGTGGAAGCGGAAGGTCGAGATGACGTTGTTGCCGGGGTGCGGCTGTAGCCCGTTCGAGCCCGCGCTCAGCCCGTTGACCCAGGAATCACCCGACGCGATGCCGAACTTGAACTGGAGCCGCAGCCGGTCCTCGATCAGCTTCTGCTCGAGCTCGGTGGCCAGGCCGTACTGCTGCACCTTCCAGCCCTGCCCACCGAACGCGCTGGTGTAGTCGCTGGCCCCCGGTGAAAACTGCGTGTTCTCGATCGAGCCCTGGATGGTGACCGCTTCCATCTCGAAGCGGAACTTCTTGTAGAGCACCTGCAGCCACAGGTCGGGAATCCACGCCTTGGCGCCGCGGCGCACGTAGCCGGTGTTCCCGCCTGGATTGAGCTGGCCGGAGGTGCAGCCGATCGCGTTCGCCGGGCATTGCCCGCTGGCGTCGTTCGCCAGGAGCTGCGAGCGGTAGACCACGTAGGCGCCGCCGTTGAGGACCAGCTGGCCACGCGCGAGCCGCATCTTCTGCAGGTTCGCATTCGTCTTGCGCACGACGACGAACACGTACTGGTTCACGTCGTCGAGCTGCGCCAGGTCGTACGGCTGCGCTCCGGGGAGGTTCGCCTGTGCGCTGGTCGGGCCCTCGTTGGGGAAGTCCCAGGCCCCGGCGAAGTACAGGTCGATCGTCTTGATGCCCGTCACGAACATGATGCGATCGGCCGTGGACTGGTAGTCGTCGTCGTAGCCGTCGCCCGAGTTGGCGAGGATGCCGAGGCCCCACTGGTTCGGCATGCGGCCGAAGCTGAGCTGCCCGACCGGACTCATGTACTCGGCCCACACGCGCTTGACGCGGATGCTGTCCTTCAGGCCGTTGACGCCAGCGCTCGGGGGCTCCTGGGTCGTATCGAAGGCACCGAGGGGCGCGTAGCCGCCGCGCTGGACGACCGCGTAGCCGCCGCTCTGCCCCGGCTGGTTCGCGTAGCCCCCCGGCGTGGAGCCGAGCACCAGATTGTCCAGCAGATCGACCTGGCTCATGATCCGCAGGTTGTCCGAGATGTGCAGCTCCGGATTCAGCCTGAAGCGGATGTTGGCGCCGGCCTGCGTCTTGTTCTTGCAGGGCCAGCTTGCCTGGGCCGGGTCGTTCTTGCTGTTGGGCGCCTCGGGCGACTGCTTGCCGGTGCACAGCGCGGGGCCCCACGGGCCGCCGGTGCCGGACTGCCCGCCCACATAGTTGTTGTCCGCCGGCGCAGGCCAGAGCTGCGAGTCGGGCGGGTCGATGCGCCCCAGCGAGAAGTTGTGGAACAGCTCGGCGCGCAGCCGGAAATAGCCGTGCAGCTCCAGGATGGGACGGGCGTGCGACCACCAGTCCTCGGCGTAGATCTTGTCGTCGGACCCGGTGGAGGATTTCTTCTCCGAGGCGCCGGGGCGCTTCTCGCCCTGCTTTTCGAGCTGGCTCTTGTCGCTGCCCGGCGCAGGCCAGCCCGGCATCGGCCCGAGGCCTGCACCCGCTGGTGCTGGCGCCGGCGTTGGACGTGCGCCCGGCAGCTCCGTGGCGCGGGTGCCTTCGGGCGGTGCCGGGGGTGGCGGCGCTTCGTCCGGCGTCGTTCCGCCTGAAGGCTCGGCGCCAGCCCCGGGCTTGCCCTCGGCGGCTTTGCCCTCGGCGGTTGTCCCGGCCTGGCCCTTCTCGGGCTGTTTGCCTTCAGCCTTCTTCGCCTCGCCCTTTCCGGGCTTCTTGGCGTCGGCCTTCTTCGCCTCGCCCTTCTTGGGCTTGGCGGCGGCTTTGCCCTGGCCGGCCTTGGCAGCCGGGGGCTTGTCGGGTTCTGCAGGCTGGGCGGAGGCGTTCGTCGACGCGAAGACGACCACACCCAGAGCAAAAAGGGAGACGACGGAGATTTTGTGCATGGGCGCGGATCTCCGCGGAAAAGCCACGTCAGCTGGACCGCCCCGGGGCTATCGCATGGCCCGGCAAAGACTGTCAACGACTAGTGGAAAGCGGTTCGCGGAGCCGGCTACCTCCGATAGGCCTGCATCACGTCTGTGCGCAGCTTCTCGGCGCGGGCTTCGGGCACTGTTCCGGCAGGGCGTTGGGCCGCCTTCTGGTACTGCGAGATGCCCTGGGCGTTTTCCGCTAGCTTCTGCTGGGCGGTCCAGCCGGCCGATTCGGGCAGGTTGAGGGCGGCGCGGAATGCCTCGCCGAGCTCGATGGCCGAACCGAAGCGGTGCATGGGGTCCTTGGCCAGCGCGCGCGCCATGAGCAGGTCGAGGACGGGAGGAGCCTGCGGGATGATCTGCGTGATGGGCGGCGCGGTCTCTTCGATCTGTGCGGTCCGCACCATGATCTCGTTCCGCGCCGGCGAGTCGAACGGCGTGGCTCCGGTGAGCATCTCGTACAGCACGATGCCGGCGCTGTAGAGATCGGTCCGCGCGTCGAGCTCGCGCCCCATCACCTGTTCGGGAGCCATGTACGCTCCCGTTCCCGGCGCCATCCCGCCCGTGTTGCGGGCCTCCTCCGCCGGAACCCGCGCGATGCCGAAGTCCGTCAGCTTCACCATGCCGTCGGTGCGCACCAGCACATTGCTCGGTTTGACGTCGCGATGGATGATGCCGAGCCCGTGGATCGCCGCCAGCGCGCCGAGTAGCTGGGAGAAGTAGTGCCAGGCGCGGGCGAACGGCAGGCAGGGAATGCCGCCGGCGTGGGCTCCGGCTCTGTGACGCGCGATGATCTCGTTGAGCGACTGCCCTTACACCAGCTCGATGGCAATGGCGAGCTGGTCGTTGGCCTGCACCAGCGCGAAGAAGTGCACGATGTTCGGATGCGATAGCCGGGCGAGGGCGTGCGCTTCGCCCAGGAAAAGGCGTCGCGCCCGCTCGCGACCCTTGAGAAGCGGATGCAGCACCTTGACCGCAACCGGATGTGGCGGCGTGCCCGAATAGCGGCCCTCGGGGTTGTAGTAGAGCCAGCCCCGGTGCACGACGCCCATGCCGCCCTCGCCGATCACGTCCTTGACGAGGATTCTACCCCACGCCAGATCAAGCTCGGTGCCCGCCTCGATGTGCTGGACGGCGGGCGACCCTGCCTGGGCGGTTCCGCAGTGAGGACAGAAACGGGCGCCCGCCTCGGCGATGACGCTCAGGCATCTGGAGCAGACGGCCACGCCGCCAACATAACGCCCAGGCGACGGTCTGCGGCGCCGGGGTTGCCGTGGGGGGCGCTCCCCGCCTGCGTTTCCTGTCGCATCCCGCAGTCGCCGGGCCGGTGGCCGGGGTGCCGGACCTGCTGTTCCGGGGCGGAAATCATGGCCGTTGCGGAAATGTGGGCGATTGTGCGAGCCTTGGCTTCGCTCCCGACGTGCGACCCCTACCCAACGGAGAGCTTTCGATGAAAGCGTTCCCGCTCCCTGCTCGCCGATCGCTGCCTGCTGCCATGACCTCTCCTCGTAACTCCACTCGCCGTCTGCTGTCCCGGGTGACCGGTGGGGCGCTGCTTTCAACGCTGATGGCGACGTCCGGCTCGGCGCTGGCGCAGCAGGAACCGGCCACGAGTGGTGAGTTCACCGTCCAGCGTTTCGACCCGGCGCCGGGGCCGCGCAACTACTTCACCACGCGCGGCGTGCGGACCGACGGCAAGGTGGCGTGGAGCGCCGGCTTGTTCGTCAACTATGCCAACCAGCCGTTTGTCGTCAGGAGCTGCCTGTCACAGACCAACTGCAGCGACGCCAACGCGATCCAGAAACAGAACGTCAAGGTCGTCGAGAACATGGTCACCGGCGACGTGCTCGGCTCGTTCACGCCGATCCCGCGCCTGCAGCTCGGCCTGAAGGTGCCGGTCACTTTCGTCAAGGGCCAGGGGCTTACCGATCAGGGCACCGCCGACCCGAACGGCCTGAGCGGGACGGGCCTCGGAGACATCGAGCTGGAGGGCAAGTACCGCCTCCACGGGGAAATTCGCGATCCGTTCGTGGTGGGGCTCGGTGCTTTCGTGACCGGACCGCTCGGGCACGCCACCTCCAAGGGCAACTACATCGGCGACACGACGCCGACCGCCGGCCTGCGCGCCATTTTCGACGGCGCAAAGGGGCCGTTCAGCGTCGGAGGCAATCTCGCGGGTGTCTACCGGGGCAACGGCCGCGTCGGTACGACGAAGCTCGGCCCCGAGTTCCGCTACGGGATCGGCGCGGGCTTCAAGGTCAGCCCCGTCTTCCGCATCCTGCTCGACGACTTCGGCAGCACGAAGTTCTCGTCGCACAACGGCACCAACGCCAACGAGATCGATGGCGGCGTGCAGATCATGCCGCTCGGCTCGCCCATTCTGGTGAACCTGGGCGCCGGCACCGGCCTCATCCAGGGCGTCGGCGTGCCCCGCGTGCGCGCGTTCGTGGGCTTCATGTACGTGCAGGAGCGCCGGGATCGCGACAACGACGGCATCTACGACAACGACGACCAGTGTCCGACCGAGGCGGAGGACCGGGACGGCTACCAGGACAGCGACGGCTGCCCCGATCCCGACAACGACGGCGACACGATCCTCGACAAGGACAACAAGTGCCCCGACAAGGCCGAGGACCCGGACGGCTTCGAGGACAGCGATGGCTGCCCCGACTACGACAATGACAAGGACGGGATCCCCGACGATCACGACCGTTGTCCGAACAAGCCGGAAACCAAGAACGGTTACAAGGACGATGACGGCTGCCCCGACGAGCCGGACAGGGACAATGACGGCGTCCCGGACGCCAAGGACAAGTGCCCGGACCAGGCGGAGGACACCGACGGCTTCCAGGACACCGACGGCTGCCCCGATCCGGACAACGACGGAGACGGCATTGTCGACAACAAGGACCAGTGCGTGGACCAGCCGGAGACCTACAACGGCTACCAGGACGACGATGGCTGTCCCGACAAGCCGCCGAAGGGTTTCAAGCCGCCGAAGGGCTGGAAGCCGCCGGACCTGACCAAGGGCAAGGACAAGTAGCAGCGAAGTCGCTGCTCGAAGAGTCGCCGGTGCATCTCGAGTCGCCGTCGGGGTGAGGGCAGGTGCGACACCTCGTGCCCATGTGCCACGAGGTGCGAGCGATCTCGAACGACTGCCCGGTTCGGCCCCGCACCACTGCACGGATGAGCTATTGTATGGACGGGCTGTTTCGCTCGTCCGACTCCTGATGACCCGTCTGCTCCGGCCACTTGTCATTGCGCTCGCCGTGCTGCTCGCCGGACCGACGCTGGCGGGTTCGAGCGTGGCGACGCTGGTCGACCGGCTCGAGCACGGACAGGACTTCCGCGTGCGCGTCCAGGCGGCGCTGCAGCTCGGCAAGTCCCGCAGCAAGTACGCGCGGCATCCGCTGGAGAAGGCCCTCGACGATCCCAATGCGGCCGTGCGGGCGGCGGCGGCGGCGGCTCTCAAGGTGCTGGGCGACAAGCGCGCGATTCACGCGCTCAAGGAGCATCGTCTCGACACCTCTGCGGCCGTGCGCTCGCAGATCAAGGCGTCGATCCGCGCGCTGGAGCGGATCGGGCGGCACCACGAGAAGCCGAAGGTGCTGGTCAAGCTCGGCAGGATCCACGCCTCGGGGCGCTACCGGAGGCTGCTCGACGAAGTGGAGCAGACCTCGCGGACGCAGCTGGACGACCTGCCCGGGGTCAAGGTGCTCGACGATTCGGATGACTACAAGGCAGCCGCCAAACGCCGCAAGCCGCCGGTCGTCATGGTGACCGGCCGTCTCAAGCGGTTGAGGGCTTCGCGCGAGGGCAGCTCGGTCATCTACAGCGCCAAGATGGAGTACGTGATGCACCGCATGCCCCAGCGGGCCATCGCCGGGACGGTGTCCGGCTCGGCGAGCACCCGCGCGTCGGCTGCCGAAGCGCGCGATCGCCGCCGCTCCGCCGAGCTCAAGCACGCGGTGCTCGTTGCGGCCATCGAGAGCGCCATCCGCCGCGCTCCCGCCGCGCTCCTCGAAGCCGCCCGCTAGTACCTCGATTCTCTTGAATCGAGGGGCTAGACGAGCGCGGAGCGGTCGAGGGG
>Ga0114931_10001306_pt1 | contig 31764 bp, 32 predicted proteins | sample 2SBtaG_FD_89579 | JGI IMG/M metagenome (GOLD analysis project Ga0114931, IMG submission 89579) | Deep subsurface microbial communities from Kolumbo volcano to uncover new lineages of life (NeLLi) - 2SBTROV14_V59a metaG | ecosystem: Environmental > Aquatic > Marine > Volcanic | place: Kolumbo...
CAAACTCGGCGCCAACTTTCTTCTGCTCAAGAACTATGAGCTGGCGATCAAGGCGTTCAAGGATGGCTTCCTTGTCGAGGACGCGCCGGTCTTTCTGTACAACCTGGCTGTGGTTCATGGCGAGATGGGCAAGCTGAAAGAGAGCATCGACTACTACGAGCGCTTCCTGCTGCTCGCGCGCGACCCGTACCCGGCCGTCAAGGGCGGCGTCGAGAAGCTGGTCACGAAGCTGCGTGCTGAGCTGAAGAAGCGCGAGCGCGACAAGGCGCGCGACAAGAAGAACAAGCGCCACTCGACGGCAAAGCCGCCGCCGCCGGTGAAGCTTCCGCCTGGCGGTCGCCCAGTACCTGAGCTATGCTTCTTTACCCGTCCGCGGCGCCGCCCCCGGGCAGGCGCCGTACTTGGCCATCTGCGCAAAACGCCGCTTTATGCTACTTATGCTTCGCTTTCAATCAAGGAGGCAATGAAGATGAAACACACCGGTCTTGCACTACTCGTCTTTTCGGCGATCGCGTGCGGTGAGGTGCGTGACGATCGCGTCGGGCCTGACGCCGGCGACGACTCCGCGGACGGCGGCACTTCCCAGGTGACGGCCACACTCTCACCCAGCGATGCTAGCGTCGATGTAAGTGTCCTGGTGATTCCCACACTCAGCTTCTCGGCGTCCATCGATGACTCCGGCGCGAGCGTGACTCTCACGGATCTGCTTTTTGATCGCCCGGTCCGATTCAACGTCGAACTGGACGCTCAGCTCAACACCCTTCGCATCGTCCCGCTCAAACCCCTGTTCGGAGACCGACGCTACGAAGTATCGGTAACGGGCGTCCGAAGCGAGAGTGGGGACGAGGTCGGCGCGGTCAGCGCTGTATTCCGCACGTTCATCAACCCAACGGTGTCTATCTATAACCGCCAGGAAGCGACTGGGACCGAGACGATGCGCCGCTATGATCTCACACCGACGGGTGAGACGCGGCGTCAGGTTCAGCTCACATCGCCGGGCGGTGACGGCGCGTGGTTAACCGCCGATGACGTCATCGGCTACTACACCGACCACCCGAGCCAGACGCGCCAGGCGCAAATCGACGACCCGGGCCAGGATGGTATTTGGTTTACGGCGGACGATCTCGTGACGTACTACTACGAGTACGACGCAATTCCGATGTTGTCGACGCGCCGCTGGATGTATCTCGAACCCGGAGCCGATGGCGTGTGGTTTACCAGTGACGATCCCGTCGCGAGTCACACCGAGTCGGAACGCAATGCGCGAGGTGATCTGACCCGTACCGAGAGTTACGATATCAACAACAAGCTGGTCCACGTGTGGGTGTACACGTACGACAGCAACGGCAACAACGTGAAACAGGTCAGCTATCGGGATGCCGGCCCAGACGGAATCTGGCAGACGAGCGACGATGAGGTCGAGTGGCATCGGTCTGAGACCTTCGACGCAAACGATCGGCTGTTGAGATATGTCTACTACAACCAACCAGGCCCGGACGGGGTATGGCAAACAGCAGACGACGTGCCGCTGTTCGTTTCGATCTATGGCTACGACGAGCGCGGATTGCACACGCGCAGCGAGTCTTACTACGGCGCCGGTCCCGATGGTGTCTGGCAGACATCTGACGATGAAATGCGCTTTCTCGGCGTCACCGAATTCGACAGCGACGGCAACGAGACCCAGTCGTCGTCGTACTCCACCGGTGCCGACAAGCTGCCCTCTACCGCAGATGATGTGCTGCTGTCGCGGCGGAGCTACACCGTCGTGTCAGCTCAGTAGGCCGTCGCACTCAACCCTGACCAGGGGACATGTCGCGACGGAAGCAGCCAGTGGTCGGACAGAGTGTCCGGCAACCGGACACGACGGCGCCGGACACGGCACGGCCACTGGACTTGCCACGTAGTGGGGTGCGCAGGTCCGTGGGCAAACGACGGTTACCGGCGAAGGTCGAGCGTGCCCACATCCGTGGTCGCGCTTGGCTTCATGCCGCTACAGCAGACCCCAGCCCCGGACCATTTGGCGGTGCCGGGCAGCTCGACCATGATCTTCCACACGCCCAGAGGAACGCGCTCCAAGCGAAACGCCCCGTCGGCGCCGGTCTTGGACCGCGCTTTGAAGGGGTCGGCATCACATGGGGACTTTGCGCCGCGGAGCTGGAACACGAAGTCCGGACTCCAGCACAGCTCCACGTTCGCGCCGGCGAGCACGGCTCCTTTTCGCGTGATCTTGCCCGCGATCGAGCCGGTCTGCGGCAGATTCCTGGGTAGCTTCGGCCCGCCACCGACGACGTGAACCCCGCGCACGCTGTACGCCAGCTGCGGCAGCGTGCCCGCGGCCCATGCGGCAACAGTGCCATCGCGAGACACGATGCGAACCCGGCCGCCGCCCACGAGCCACGCCCGGTCGGCGCCATCGACGGCCATCGTCCACACATGCCCGCGGTACTCCGTGCCCTGAGCAAGCCGCAACGGAGGCCGATCCGGTCGCGCCATCACGTAGAGGTACTTGAACGCGCGGACATAGAGCGTGCCGCCCGGAGCGACCAATACCTGCTTGATCTGCGGAGTACCGGAGGACGACAACCGCTTCTGGGCCCATCGGCCGCGTTCGTGTACGAACAGCCCCTCGGTCGCCGAAGCGTAGATCGCGCTCCCGTGGGCCGAGATCGCCTCGAATCCGGGAAGTCGACCTGCGCCGGTCTTCTGCTCGGTCCAGGCCGTACCTTCGCGAAGGAACACTGCCGTGGCCGTCGCGAGCCACAGCTTACCGCTATCGTCGACCGCAAATGATCTCAGGCTGCCACCCAACTTCTTGCCGACGCGGTGATGCGTCCATTTGCCAGAAGAGAGAACGGCGACCGAGTCATACGCGAGAACCCAGAGATCCCCCTTCGCATCGAGGTACACGCGCCCAAACTCGGTTGGCGCCCCATCCTTGCCTGCGCGGATCGTCTGCACCACCTTGCCACCTCGCAGGCGATAGAGGGCCCCCTTTCCCACGGCGACGACATCCCCTTTACTGTTACCAACGACGCCGTTCAGCTCCTTGGCCGTCCCGGGGACGACCCTGAGTGTCCCGTCCGTCGCCGCCTTGACCAAACCTCCGCCGTAGGTCGCGAAGTATGCGGGGCCCGCGGGGACCTCGGAAGCTGGCGCCGGACTCGGCCGTTTCGGCGCGATCTTCCGTGGTCGCGGCTTCGGAGGGTTGGTGCTGTCCTCGCTGGAACAGCCGGGCAGCATGATGACAAATCCGACGACGATTCTGGCAAGCCCACGCATCGCTGCCCAGAATACACGAACGTAGCAGCGCTGGAGAACTCCCCTTAGGCGTGATTTTCGGACTCTCGCGAGCGAGCTTGCGAACCGACTCGAACTTCGCGCAACTGCCGTTGCAGCGTAGAAAAAGGACTCCACGAAATGGCCGCAAACCTCCCTGATACAGACGTCTTCGACAGCCCGTTCCGTCCCACCAGTACCGATGCGAGCCCTGAAGCGTCACCAAAAACTGCGCAGAAGAAGAGGGCACCGAAGCGAGCTGAATTGAGTGTCGTGGCGGCCGATGAAACTGCCTCCGAGTCCGCTTCTCGGCAAGGAGCCTTCACGGCCACCGTGTATCAGCATCGATTCTTCCTGGGACAGTCTTTCTTGCTGACGGGGCTCTGGCGCGGCTACGCCACCAGCATCGACTGGGGCCTGACTCCGTAGCGGGCGCCACGCGCAGCCAGGCAGGCGGCTACTCGAGAGCTTCCAGAGCTTCTACATCGGCCAGGTCTTGCAGCCGCGCGACGGTTTTCTTGTTCGCGATCAGGTCGTCTCGAGCGATCAGCGGGACATCGACACCGTCGAGTGTTACCGATGACCGGCGCTGCCATGCGGCGTCGAACTCGACGCCGGGCAGATGGGTGAGAAGATCGACGCGGAACGGGTCCTTGCCAAGCACGACGAGGGTCCCGGGATCGGCGAAGCGCTCGGACACGAAGTCGGTCAGCGGCGTGCCGAATTCGGCCAGGGCCTGCAGGACCCTTGCGCCGTTCTCAGCCGTCGGACGGAGCCACAGGTCCATGTCCTTCGTCAGCCGAGGGTAGCCATGGGCAATAACCGCGTGGCCGCCAACTAACAAGAAGTCAACGCGATGAGCGTTGAACAACCCGCACAGTTCGATCCAGTCCGGTAGCATCGGGATAGTAGTTTCGTACCCAAAACGCGTGGAGCTCAGCACCAACCGCCAACCGCTCCTCCTTGGTCATCGCCGCGCGCTCAGACAAGTCCGATCGCTGGGCTTCTCGATGACTGCTGAAGACACGTACCTGGCGACTCACCGCCCAAGCGTACCACGCTGCGGCGACCGACCGGCACGGTCGTCGACGATGCGGGCCGGCGATTTGCGAGTCGACGGCCTCGTCGGCTGGGCCGAAGAAGTGCGCGTGCGCTGGAAAGCGATCAGGGCGCCGGCAACAGCGAGGCGAAGTTCGTTGCCATCATCGCTTCGATCTCCTCGTCGGCGAACCCGGCAACCACCATCGCATCGCGGAGTTCGCCCACGTAGCGGCGGATGGTGCCCGAGAACTGTGGGCCGTCCGAACCGAAGACCGTCCGGCCGGCAAGGCCTCGCTCGGCGATCGCGGCCAGCACCTCGGGGTATTGAGGAGCGGTGGCCTCGACCGATTTTCCGTTGGCGTCGATGCGCAGCGGACCGCCGAGGGCGCTGAGCCCGAGCCACACATTGTCGTGGCTCTCGGCGAGGTCGAGGGCGTGAGCGATGGCGCGCGCATCGCCCTGCCCGATGTGGGCGAGGATGAACACGACGTCGGAGTGAGCCTCGACGATCGCCGTGAGGCCGGCGGGATCGTAATAGTTCGGTTCGGTCTGCGACCCGGGAAATGGGGAGAAGCCGGTGTGGAGCAGCACGGGCACGCCGTAGGTAGCGGCGACGTCATAGACATCGTCGAGTACCACGTCATCGAGCGCGACCCCCTGATGGGCGTGAGCCAGCTTGATACCGACGAACAGCTCCGGGTACTGCTCGAAGTATGACGCGAGCGCAGCGACGCGGCTGGCCCGCACCTCGGCGTCGGCGAAGTCATCGAGGTTGATGCTCGGGAAGCCGACAAACCGGCCATCGTTGCGCGGATCGCTGAGCAGCGCGCACAGCTTGCGGTTGGTCAGGTAGCCCACGGTGTGATGGGTGTAGGTCGCGTACAGCACGCCGCGGTCGACGCCCGCCCAGTCGAGCTGGGCGCCGCTGCCAATGTGCGCGGCGTAGGGGTCCTGCAGCGCGTTGGTGAGTCCTGGGCCGTAGATGCGAAAGGGCGCGGGCTGGGCGCCGGTGATGAACGCGTGCGCTGACTGCGGCTGATGGCCCCATTGGCCACCGTGAAGGTGCATGTCGATGACCTTCGGATCGGCGGGCGGCGTGACCGGCGCGTACCCGTCCGCTGCGCAACCCGTCGCCGACTGCATCGGCGGTGGCGCAACCGCTACGTCGTACACGGGATAGACGGCGACCACTTGCGCGACACCGGCGTCGTCGTATTCCACGGCGACGCCTTCGGCGTAGTAGTCGATCGGTCCGATCGTCTCGTGCGGCTCGCCGAGGGCCGCGATCAGCTGGTCCCGCGACGACCCCGGCAGCACGGCGCCCACCCGGTCCGCGCCGTCGACCGCGCGCGCGCCGATGGCGATCACGAGGGCGTCGTCGGTGATCGAAGCGATATCCGACGAGGCCAGCACGAGTTCGATGCCGAGCTCGGGATAGCTGGCAAAGCCGATGCGATCGAAGGCGGCCGGTCCGGTCGGCTCACCCATGGCAGCGCGCACCTGGGCAAACGTCAGCCCCAACGTCAGCGAACCGACGCCTACGCCCGGGCGAATCCACGCGACGGGACCCGCGTCCGGCCCGGCGAGCGCCGCGTCGCTGGCATCGGACGTCGCAGGATCAGCGGCACCACATGCCGCGAGGGACAGGAGCACCCAAACCACCCAGAAGGCTCGTAACATGGCGGGACCATAAACATCGTATACGAAAGTAGCAAGTTCTACTTTCTATCAAATACTGCCAATCCATTGAGGCCGGCGTGGAACAACGGACACTGATTTCGATACCAGGCCGGTTTTGATTTCTTGAGCTGACTCGCCCTACCCTTCAAAGGTGGAGGCGACGGATGCCGGAGCTTGAGATTTGGACCTGCGGAAACTGCGGAGCAGCCCTCGGTATCGAGGAAGTCGACCGCGCCAGCGCGCGCTTTTGCGGTCATTGCGGCGCGGCGCTCGCGCTGCCCGAGCCGGCCCGCTCCGGCTGCGACGTACGCATCGACCGCGTCGGGAATTCCGCGGCCGACCTGATGAGGCTGATGATGCTCGAGTACCGCATCCTGGTTCCGCTGGAGGAGATTCGCAGCGGAAACCCGATCATGGTCGCGAGCGGTCTGGATCAGGAGGTCGCCGAGACGATGCGGCAGCGCCTGCTCGCCATCGGCGCCAAGGTCTCGGTGATCTCGGCGGGGGGACCGGCCGCCAACATCCGCCTGCCTCAGGTGGCCGATCCGATGTTCCTCGGGTCGACGATGTTCGAGGGGACGGTCGTCGAGGTACGGCGCGTCGGCGACGACGCCGTGCTCGCCTCGACGACGCTCGCGGACCAGCAGCTCTTGTTGTCGATTCCGACCGGAGGCTCGCCGCTCGCCGCGTGGCTGAGCATTCGGCGGCCACCGCCCGATTCGCTGCTGACGTGGATCTTCTTCAATCATCCGCTGACGCAGAGTCACGAGCTGAGCAACCCGACGATGACGATGCTCGGCCTGGCGTTTCCGCCGGCGCGGCTGGCCTACGAGATGATCGCGCAGAACGCGGGATGCGAGCTGCAACCAGGCACCGGGATCGTCGCCCTGCGCGCGCTAACCGGAGAGCTCGGCGACGAGCTCGCGGACGTGAGCTTCGGTCTGACCCCCGCGCTGCCGCTGATCTATCTCGGTGAAGGGCTGCGGATCGAGCCCGGGCGCAGCAGCACCAGCAGCGCCGGCTTCGCCTACGCGTTCAACGTCCCGCCCGGCGAGATCCAGGTGGCGGCCACTTCTGGCGGCGGCACGTGGCAGCCCGTCGTTGCGCGGGTCTCGCCGGACGCCGCGACCGAGGTCGACTTCTGGCAGTGAAGCCGGGCTATGCTTTTCAGCGAAGAGCTGAACTACTTCGTCACGCCCATCGCGCTGGACGTGCTGGTCGAAGCGACCGGCGGCCCCCAGTATCAGATCGGCGCGGTGGCCGGCACGCGGTTCTGGAAGACCGAGGGCAACACCGGCAGCGTGTTCGTGCCCGCGGCGTTCCTCGCCAGCCGCACGGACACCGAGCCCACCGGTGGCAGGCGCGGCGGCGGCAGCGCCATCTTCGTGCGCATGGTGCCCAATCTGCAGGCGCCCGGCGGCCCCGGTGAGGTGGCGAACGTGACGGTGAGCTATCGCCTCCCGGGACAAACCGAACGCATCCAGCAGACCATCACGCTGACCAATCCGTACGCGCCCGGCGAGACCCCCGAGCAGACCTGGACCAGTCATGCGGCGATGGAAAAGAACTACGCCATCTACAACCTGTACCTGGGCCTGCACGCGGCAGCGGCGCAGAGCCAGGACGACTACAGTTGTGCGCTCGCGACGGTCGAAGACACCCGCGACGAAGCGGCGGCGTGGAACGAGCTCCGCGCCGACGACGACATCTCCGCGGACATCGAGCTCCTCGATCAGTTCGCGGCCAATCTGCGGCAGCAAGGAGCGTCGGCCGACGCCTGCGGCAATCCCTATACGGATCCCGACGGCGACGGCTACGGCGACGGCTATGCTTCCCAGTCACACCAGCCCGATCAGCTTTTTTCGGCACCTTTACCCGTCCGCGGCGCCGCCCCCGGGCAGGCGCCGTACTTGGCCATCTGCGCAAAACGCCGCTTTATGCTACTTATGCTTTCTGGCGCGCCGTCAACTCGAACGTCAGGTATAGCACCGGCAAGCGGAGGCTGATCTCATGACCGAGCTGGATGGCGAGCGCTGACTTGAGCCATCGGCTCTGGGTATTCGCAGTCGGCGGGGCTCGGGTCATCTCCAAAAACAGCCAGTAGGTGTTTCGGGTATGGTGAATCAGCCGGGCGATTTCGTTGCGACGGCTACCCACCTCGCCGACGACTAACAGATGATCATCGCAGCGGGTGGTGCGCAAGAACCGATCGACGAGTTGTTGTGCGTCGTTGTCGAAGCCAACAAAACGTTGGATCTGGTGACGCGTTTGTCGGCTGCGCTCGCCAAACGGGATCAACGGCAGCGTCCCCAACGTGAACATCACCCCGACCTCGACCTCGAATTGCTCGGCTCGATGTTCACCACGCCAAGTCCCGTTCTTGCTGTTCTGATCGACAAGCAGGATGCCGCGCTCCTGGCGCTCCAGCACGCAGTGCAGTGATGAGGCGTAGGGGCTCTTGAGCACGATGTCGCAGTCGTCGTCCGTGCCCAGGGTGATCCGCGTCTTGGCGGGCAACAAGAACTCAGCGTTGGTGTCGAGAATGCGCAAGCCAATAACGGGATCGCCAGCACCAACGACGCCGAGTTGTTGTCCGTCCGGGGCCGTGACGGTCTTATGCTGATTTGTGGTCATGTTTGCCGGTAGTCTCCATGCCAGTGTTATCGCGGGGAAAGCGCCTCGCCGAAGTGACGACGAGCACACATCGTCCCGGATGCGGTTGCCCGGCAAGAAGAAGTGGGACAACTGACTGATATTTAGAGGGAAGCCCTCTCCTAGTCCTAGTTACGCGTACTATCCGCCGAACACCAAGACAGGTTGTGCTGTCCGTGGGCCACGGCCGCCAGTTTCCTGGCCGCGTGAGCGCGGGTGCGAAGTTTGTGAAACCATATTCGGCTATTCGACCGATGAGCAACGATTCAAAATCAGCGTGGGCATGTCCAGAGGAGTAAAGTCCAGCGGCAAGAGCAACCGCGCGGCGCAGATCTATGGCGACGTGGCTGGGTCGTCGAGCATCAGTCCCGGCAAGACGACGCAAAGCGCGGGCCGGTACAGCAGAACGCCGCCCAGGTGGATGCCGTTGACCACGGCTTCGTTGACCCCGACGCTGCGCAAGCGGGGCAGCCCAAGGGCCGGAGTTTGCTGATCGGCGCGAACGAACGGGCGGTATTGGGTACCGACGGCCAGGTGCCGCTGCGCGCGTACATGCTTGGCAACTCGCCAGCGCCGGCAGTGATGCGTAAAGCGGCACCGGGGTCGATCGCGCCCGACGCCACCGACGCACTTGGGCGAGCTACTCAATCGTCGGGTCAACCGATTCCCGACGCGTTGCGCGGCAAAATGGAGCAACGGCTCGGTGAAGACCTCAGCAACGTGCGCGTGCATACCGGCTCCGCGTCGGCCGCTGCGGCGGAGGCAGTGTCGGCGAAGGCGTTTGCACAAAACAACGACATTCACTTCGGCGCAGAGCAGTACAGCCCGACCACGAAGGCGGGCCAACACCTCCTGGCCCACGAAGTTGCCCACACGGTACAGCAACAAGGCGTGAGCGGCGCGCACCAAGACAAGCTGAACGTGAGCGAACCGGGCGATGCGATGGAACAGCAAGCCGACGCATTCGCCGACGCGTTCATCGGCAACCAGCGTAGCGCCATTGCTGTGACTAAGGGTTCCGCGCCCACCGGCCACATCGCCCGCAAACCCAAGGACAGGAGTATCCCGTTCAACTCGGTCATGACTGTCACCGCACGGCGCGGCAAGAGCGTGCTCAGGAGATGGCAAGGTGAGGCTGTCTGGCAGGGCCGGCAGGCGTTGTATACCGCGTCGGTCAGCGGTCGAGTCATCAAGTGGAAGGGTGGCAAGCTCAGCCAAGAGATCCGTATCTACAGTAAGCAGAAGCCGGATGGTGTGCCGGCCGAACGCTGGCTCAAAAAAGCCGGTGTGCCGCTCAAAAGGTGGCTACCAAGAGGCACAACCGAAGTCACTGTTGAGATCACCAAAGCGCGAAAAGGGAGCGGGGGTGGAGACGGAGACAAGGACAAAGACAAGGAGCCTTTCGATCCGCACGGTGGCTCGCCGCTAGGAGAAGACAAAGAGAGGGAGGGCGGCGGCGGTGGTCGCGACAAGGACAAGGACAAAGACAAGGACAAAGACAAGGACAAAAGGGGCGGCAGCGGTGGCGGCGGGCGTCGCAAGGACAAGGACAAGAAGGGCGGCAGCGGGGGCGGGCGGAAAGACAAGGACAAGGACAAGGACAAGGACAAGAAGGGCGGCGGTGGCAGCGGGCGTGGCAAGGACAATAAGCAGAGGGACAAGAAGGGCGGAAGTAGCGGCGGTGGCGGCAAGAAGAAGCAACGCGGAAAACATACGGACAGCACGTCACAGGGCACTGGGACCAAAGATCGCAAAGGTCAGGGCGGTGGTGATGGTGAGGGGGCGGGCGGCAAAAAGAACAGCCGTGTAGCCGCAACCCGCGACGATCCGCGCAAAGGTCACGACAAAGGCGACAAGCGTGGCCGGGTGACCGAGAAAGAGGGCGGCGTCCCCGACGCGTACGATCCACGTTTTGATGGTCGCAAGTTCGGCGGCAAGGAAGGCGCAAAAGGCGGAACCGGCAAGAAGGGCTCGGCCGGAGCCCGTGGTGCTTTCGGCCTGTTCGGTGGACTATTCGCCGTTCCGCGAGCCCTCCGCGCCGTCGTTGAAGTTGCACTGATAGCCGCTGAGGCAAATCCAGGCGCAGCGATCGCCGGGCTCATGAAGAAGGCGTTCAAGAAGTTCGTCGCGGCACGCATTCGGAAGCAAATCGCGAAGGACGCGCGCAAGAGCGCGGCCAAGCAACTCGCCAAACTAAAACGCGCTTTGCGCAAAAACAACGCGTACAAGAAGCTGTCGAAAGCCGCAAAGGCGAGGCTTCACAACAAACTCAAGTTTGCCCTCCAGCGAGCGCACTTCAACAGGGTGCGAAAAGGCGCCGTCGCCGAGGTCAAGAAATGGAAGGCCAGGCTCAAGGCGGCGCCAGACAAAGCCGCAGAGCGCCACGCCAAACGACAACTCAAAAAGGCCGAAGCGATCCACGAAGCCGCTAAGGTTTCGACCGTGGCGGGGCGTTTGCCCATCAATCACAAGTACGCGGGTAAGAAGTTCCCGTCGAAGCGTCTTCCAAACAAGTATCGCAAGAAGGGACTGGAATTCACGGAGGACGGGTTTCCGAAGTTCAAGCCGCACGCCAGAAAACTACCCAAGGGCACGCCACCAGATAAGAATACCGTCAAGATCAAGCTGAGTGGCAACGACGCGCTCGACATCAAACGGGCGAACGCCGCAGCAGGACTGAAGAAGAAACCAGACGGATTTACTTGGCACCACCATCAAGACGGGAAGACAATGATGCTCGTTCCAACCGACCTGCACAAAAAGGTCAAACACACGGGTGGTAAAGCTCGTTACAAGGACGCGTCAGGCGATCTCGACGCCTACAAGTAGAAATGAAACCGCGCATAGAAAACTGCGGCGAGCCGCTCACAGACCAAAAACTGGCGACTGTCGAAGAGAAGCTAAAGGTAGCGTTTCCACGATCGTACCGCGCGTTCCTTTTGGAAAGTAACGGCGGGACGCCCGTCCCGGAATACTGGCAACAACGGCACGCCTTGGACTGCTTTCACCGGGTCGGTGGAAGCAACGATGGCTACAACCTGTTGGCCGAGGCCAAATCCATGCGCGATGACATCCCGCCGGAGATGATCCCGATCGCGACGAGCGCGTCTGGAGATGTGATTTGCCTCGTTGTAGATGGCCCGAAGACCGATCAAGTCTATCTTTGGGACCACGAAAACGCATTCGACGACGATGACGATGACGAAGAAGAAGATGTCCCCGAAGTTGAAGACGAGGACTACGACGACGAGGAGATCGCCGCCGCAGACGCCGAGCACAACAAGGCTCTGGCCGAGAAAGCCATGCAGGTGCTACTCAAGGATGGCTACTCGGAAAAAGAAGCAAAGAACCTCGTTGAATCGATGATGAGCGATGACGATGACGACGATGATGAGGACAACGAGGAGGACGACGAAGAACCCGACGACTGGCCGGGTTACCCGATGATGGGGCTCCTCGCGGACTCGTTCGAGGAGTTCATAAACGGCTTTGATGAAGACACGGCGGACGCAGAATGAAACCAGCCCCCTGCGTGATCGTGGTCGTATTAACCACCCTACTCCTGTTGCGCTCCACGGCTCATGCCAGCCCGCTCGCCAAATACAAACCGAAGACGGCCGAGGCGCAGAAGCATCTCAAGCTCGGCAATAAGTTATGCTTCCGCTTTATGCTACTTATGCTTAGCGTTGGCTGAGAGCGTCAAGATCGTCGAGCTACCCGGCCTCCCTCAGAAGGGTGACGTTGTAGACTGGTTCGCTGCAGGTCACACCGTCGAAGAGCTGCTGCAGACTGTTGAGGCAACGCCCGACATCCAACGTGCGCCCTCGCAGCCACCGAGCGCCACGATCACGTCGAGCACGGTGGCGGGCTCACCGGCTACGGCATCGATGACTACGGGTACCCATTTTCGACCCTTGTGTCCGCCTTCCGCCCGATCCGTGAGCGAGCCCGAGGCCCTCACGTATCTATCGTCGAGTCTGCATACCGTACTGACCGAGGGCCATCGTCTCGGCAGCAAGAGCTTCCGTGACCCGCAGATGGCCGCATACCTCACGGCTCTCGATCTGATCCACATCGGCGCCGGGCCCGACCTCGCCATCGACATCATCAGCAAGCACGTCCTGGGGCAGCAACTCGCACCCGACGAGCTGGTTGAGACGGTGCACAAGGCGGTCACGACGGCGCACTACGAGCACACGCAGATCGTTTCGGTGACGTGCGTCGATAAACGACCGTTGCCTGGTCGCCTCGTAGGCGGCGCAAAAATGCGCATGACCCTGACCATGGAGATCGCCGATGGCGTCACCCGTGACGTCCTGTATGTCGCGCAGCTCGGCGACGGTTCCGTCGCGGGTGAGTGGCGTCAGGTCGCCGCCGCTTTCGATTTGGCGCTCAATGAACGTGCTCCTTGGGATCTGTCGCTCATCGGCAGACAGGCAGGTGCCGTGCTCGTGCTGAAAGCCTGCTGGGTGATCCAGCGTCTGTTGAGGCTGCCGCAGTGACGGCGAGTCCTGCACTCACCCAGCTCATCGCGGAGCGTCAGAAAATCGTCGCCGCAGTCACGCGCATGCATCGCGTGTTGCAGCGCGCCTGGAAGAGTCCTGCAACCCGGTCAACACTCAGCCGATCGAGTGTGTGGCCCGAGCGAGCCCAGGGCGACCTACACGCATTCATCAGCGACACCGTTTCTCGCAAGGTGACCGAGCGCGCTTACCACGCCGCGAAATGGGTATTGACTGAGTACGTGCGGGCCCACCCACACACCGACCCAGCGGACGCGATCGGCGCCGCACTCGACGCTGACCACCTGGTCGTAGCGCTCGGGATCTATATCGACCAGCTGTGACGCGATTGGGTCACGCGGTGATAGATTCATCCTGGATGAAGACTCCACCATGGCCTGTCACCCGCCTGATCACGCCCTTGAAGGACGCCTTCTACGCCGCGCCTTTGGGCGTCTACGCGCTGGAGGACGATCTTCAGCGCGCTCTTGAAACATACATCGGGCAGCATTTCTTCCAGCATGAGGTTCGCGCATATCTCCACTCTGAGACAGAGCCCGTGATTGGCCCGGACTTCGGCAAGTGGAACCCCGACTACGTCCTTGGCTGCGGGGAAACGAAAATCGCTGTGGAGCTGAAGTTCTTCCACGAGGGTAACTCGACCAACCACCGCGCTGAACTGGCGCGTGGGCTAGGTCAGTGCATGGTCTATGCTGATGACTACGATGCGGCGGTCTTGCTGGTCGTCCACCAGTTGCACAGGAAACCGCGACGGCTTCATCGGTGGGGCTTCGTGGATTCGGCCGACTCCGTTCCTAGTCCCATAATGTTGCGGGACCCCGCGATCAAGCGACGGGGCTGGCTGTATGGGTTCGACCGCTGGAACAAGATCTAGCTCGGCGTACAGCGAGGAAGCTGCCACGCGGTGAATCTGCTTGGCTGCGCCGAGGCCGTATCCCCGTCGGTTCGCCCCTTGCGGGACGATGTTTCAGAGCCATCGATCAGACCAGCACGCCATAATGCGAAGATGTCTCAGGCGGCCCGCGCAATCTACGATCAACTCAGTACCGAAGCCGACATCGAGCGGTTTATCGCGGTGTACGAGGCCGAGAAACTCCACATCGACTTCAAGGAGATCAGGCCGGGCACCGAGGTGGAGAAGATGCTGGGCGCGATCGTGAGCGGGTTTGCGAACGCTGACGGCGGCGTGATCGTTTTGGCGTCAGCGATCGTCGCGAGCTGGCCGCGATACTCAAGATCGGCGAGTTCGACCAACGAGTAAACACTGCGCTTCCCCGCGCGGTCGCGTTCCCGGTCGAAGGAGTCCAAACGAATCCGATCCAGAGAGATGACGGGGCCGGGTTTCTCGTGATGCTGGTTCCTGCGAGCGACCTCGCACCGCATCGGTCCGAGAAAGACAAACGATACTATCGGCGGTCCGGTGATTCATTTGTCACCATGGAGCATTATGAGGTAGCCGACATGTTCGGACGTCGGCAGAACCCAAGATTGTCCGTCTATCTGACCGCCGTCCGAGCGCGCACCGGGCACCACGAAACTCAGTTGGAGCTGGGACTAGTTAACAAGGGCAGAGCGATCGCAAAGCACCCAGCCCTGCGGATAGTCGGTCTAGAAGGTATCTTCTCGGTGAGCCCATACGGGATTGATGGCAACGGCGCGTTTGGTTTGAAGGCGCTGCGCTCCGAGAAGGGGCATTGCAACAACTTCCGTGGCGGCAGCGACTTCGTCGTGTATCCAGGGGCACCTCACGCCATCTGTATCGTGCGTGCGAGTGTCACTGAGCAGCTGTACCCGCCCGATGACCTTGCGCTGGACCTCACGACTACCGTAATGGCCGAGTCAATGAGAGTTCGCCAGCAGCGAATCATCATCGAGAACGCGGAAGTCAACGACCTAATCTGGCGCACGGGCGGGCGGCCGCCGGCAAAATGGTTCGAGGCCCGTGACGTCTAGCCGTCCGTCACCGTTCTGCACGGCATGACGTGGGCTCGCAAAGTTGCTCCACAACGTGACCTACCGAACTCCTCTTGCTGTGCCGGTTAGGACCGCTTCTTCGAGATGATCTTGAGCCCCGCCTCGCGATTTTTCGCGCGAATCTTCTCCAACAGGCTCCGCTTCTGCTCTGGAATATAGAGGTAGCCGCGTACCGTCCCGACCGTCAGCCCGGTGAGTTTGGCGATCTCTTCGATCGAGAGCCCTTGTTTGGCATCGCCCAACATCTCGATACGAAGCCGCTGCACCTTCGATCCCGGTTTCGCGCCCGATGAACCTGTCGCTGCTTTCTTCTTTGGTGCTCTTGCTTTTCGACGCTTGCGTTTCGGTGCGGTGCTGGGTGAATCGTCCAGGTTGTTCCGGCGTACGGAAATTAACTCGGGTGGTAGGGCTTCGTCGATCTCCAGGCTGGTCTTGTTCTTGCTCGGCGCCTGCTTGGGCATATTCACCGCGAGAATCCAGTAGCGTCCGTTGATCCAAATGCGAGGGCCTATCATGACCGTCGGACTGAAGTTGTAGTACAGAAGAACCCCTCGACGCCGAACCGGCGACTGGTCCATGTACTGGGCGAGCTGTGACAGGTTGGCCCTGATTCGGCGCTCACTCGGCACCTTCTTGCAGACCTTCGCTTCGATGAGCAAGGAGTCCGCAGGCGTCTCGGCAACCAGATCGATCTGGCTGCGACCAAACACACGTCCTGCGCTATGGATGCCGCGTTCGATCAAGAAGCGGCTGGCGTGTTTCTGCAACGCGAGTTCGTCGAACCTTGTAAGCCGCTTGAGTTCGGCGCGAGACATCGGCAGCATAACCTCCAAGCCCAGCTTGTAGTACCGAAGCGCCGCCTCTATTGGCGACTCGTAAGTGACGAGCGTCGAAACGGCGCGAACCACCTTCTTCAGTTCGTAGACCAGGAGCGGATACGCCTGCTCGCCAGGGATCGCCGTCAGGCGTTCGGCCGCCGCCCTTCGATCTGGACCTGCGAGCACGCGCCCATCGGGGTCAAGGCCGAGCTTGCGCGCCAGTTGTGGAAGGTCGCGATCCAGCCGTTCTACCCACAGAACACCGAGCGTCGAAAACGCGCGGGCCAGCGTGCGCTCGATGTCTCGAATCTCGGCGAGGGCGGACGGCTGCCGGGTTATGAGCAGGCGCGCAAGCCCGAACGGTGACAGTGGGTAGCTGTCTATTCCTTCCTCGAACATCCGCCTGAGTAACTTCGGCTTCAGCTCAGCTACGTACCGGGCGAGCTTGGCTCGCAGCTCGTCGGCACTGCCGAGGGAGAGAAATTCCTTCGGCAAGATGTCATCGTACAAGCGCATAGGTGAACGCCGCACGTCAGAGAATTCACGCTGCACACGCGACCAGACGGTTACAACCTCGGCGTCGGGCACCGCGCGCAGCTTCACCTCCGCCAACTCGATGAGCGGGCCGTAGTTCACCCGCGTAGCACAGACGCCCAGCTCATCGAAACGCGGGTTAAGTACCATCTCGACCGTAGACAGGATCTCAACGTCCAGCAACTGATGCCCGCGCTCAGTGAGCTGCCCGATCCAGTCGCGCAACTCCTGAAGAAGTTGGGACGGTTCGAGTGTGCGCTCTCCGACCTGGACCGGCTTCATCTTCCACTTCGCGATCAGGGACGCAGCCGTTGCCAGGGCGTCAACGTCCAGCGCAGCCTCTGCCGTCAATCGTCGCTCGATGTCCGCCACGTCTACCAGGCCGCTGATCTCGGCGGCGATCTCGAACACGAGCGCAGCTAGATCTGACCGGAGAAACTGCCGTTCCTTCCGCTCGGTCAACGGCTCAATGTCGGCGAGCCGCGATAGAAAGTAGGTCGTAGGGAAACTACGCAGTTGCATTGCGACGAGGGCACAGCATCAGCGCGATCTCAGCATAGAAGCGACCGCGCCCGCGCCCGCGCGATGACCGCTAGTCACGGCCGGGATCATCCGCTTCGTCCTCGACGAGCGCCAGCAACTTCTTGCCCTGCAACTTTGCCACCCACCGCGTAGCCGCTTCGCCCCGGTTGACCGTCCGTAACACGATCCTACCCTCGGTGTCGATCTCGATGCTCGTCTTGATGCAGCGACCGCGAATGTAGTCGGCGTGAAAATTGACCCGCCCGCGCTCGAAGCGCAAGTGCCGAAGCATGTCGTCAACGGTCCACTGGTCATCTTCGGCGTAGTCCATGTCCGATGCGCCACGCGGGCGCGCGTCTGCAAACGACAGCACGCCGGCCGCGAAGATAAAGCCCCAGGCACACGACGACAGAACCTCCGGGTCATCTTCGAGGGTGATCGTTACGTTGGTTTCTCCGCTGAACTCTGCGACCTTGGTGTCGATGATCTTGAGGTTGAGCGCAAGCACGTCTGTGAGCAACTCGTAGCCGATGGGCAGTTCGTCTGACATCGTCGCGCAGACTATCACGCCGACCCACGCATCATGATTGACGCGGCGACAACGGTCGGCAGGGCTTGCTACAGGTCATCCAACACCATGGTGCGGTGCTTCGCTTTCTCGTTATTGATGACCACGAAGCCGGTGTTCAGGGTACTGGGCGGCGTGAACGAGCTATGAACCAGGATCGCCTTTGATACTGCGGCGTGCTTCTTATCCAAGAAGCATTCACGCAACTCCTCCGCAACGAGCCCGAGCAGCTCGTGGGGAACGTTGAAGAACGCCGCCGTTGGTTCCCGCCGGCCGCGAAACTTCTTGGTGACCTTCTTGAGATTGCTCATCAAGCTCGTTGCTTGGGCCGCGACGAAAATCTCCAAGAACTTCGTTCGCGTGTCTAGCTCAGCCTCAATCCACTCGTCTTTGACAGAGCGAGCGGTGAGATCCGTCGCCGTGGTCGCGATGCGTTCGAGCAAACTATGAAGCTCGGGCTCGGTCTTCGGCGCTCTGGTCACGGTGATCCGCCCGCCGATCATGCTTCTTGCCTTCCCGAATTCGCGAAATGTACGCTCGACGATCGTCTTGAGCCGCCCGAGAAACTCGCCGTAACTGTCGCCCCTGCCACTTATGCTTTTAAACAGATTGCGCCCCGACCTCTATATGAGACGACGATGGTCCCATCTGCGGCGATGCCTTTCTATCTTGATGCGTGCACCGCGTCCGGTGTTTTCATCTGGTACAGCGGGCGGACGGCGAAGCAGGATCGCGCATCCTTGATGGTGTACGAGGTTGAGCGCTTCTGTCGCCATGCGGCATCTCCGTTTGCCCCCGGCGCCGGCGAGATGAGCCGGCGCTTTCAGCAATCGGGCGAGACGTAGCCGTTTGAGCAGCCATCCACCGATGGCGTTTGCCTGCTACTTCGTTTTTTTGTGTAGCCGCGGTCGCAGGTCTTGCTTCCAGCCGGCGAGATCGGTGGGGTGATAGAGCGCGATGTGCAGCGCCTTGCGCGTGTTCGAGTTCAGAAACAAGGTGATGCCCTTGTCTGGGTAGACGTAGGCACCGTCTTTCATTTCGACGCCTCCGTACCACCAATCGGTCCTGGCAGCCGGTGTTCCCAGCTGTTTCACGAGATCGCTCGCCTTGACCGCGAGGGTTGGATTCATGCTATCGAACATGACGAACTTGCCGTCGACAAAGCTTGCCATGGGCCGGTAGTAACCTTCGAGTTTGAGCAGAACCCATCGCGCGGTGCGACCACCCAGACTGCGTTGCGGCCGATCGGAGACGTCAGCTGGCACGTGGTCGAACAAATCGCTTGCCCGACACGCTGCCGGCAGTCCTTTCCAATGAGTTAAGTTGCGGGTCTCGATCGCTTCGCGAATCGTTGTGCATTCGGATGAAGTCACGTGGCTTGCTGCTTTCTTGCTCGACGCGTCGATGTTCGTGCCGGCCACGACTTGCACCGGCTCCGGCTGTTTTGCTTGGCTCTTGTCTTTGTTACCGCCGGCCGAGCACGACAAGCCGACAACAGCCACGACAGTGGTGAGCAACCGGCTCAGGGCTTTTTGCCACCGATCTTGTCGACCTTGCCAAAGAAGTACGCGGCCTGAGCGTTGTTTATGCCGACGATGGACACCACTTGCTCTGCTTGGCGATGGGATGGGTACACGCCAGATTTGACTTTGGGTGCGGTTTTGGCCGCGTCGTAGTACGGGCCCTCGACCTTTTTGCGCAGCGCCTCGTCGACGTTGACAGTCGAGCGAACGTTTATGGTGAAGAAGTCGCAAAATCCCTCGATCAGTGTGTTGTAACGCGTCTGGTCGCCGGCGTCGGAGAGTTTTTGAGCATACGCCTTGTAGTCGGTATGGGCGAGGGCGTGCAGGTACTCGTGGATACACGTGTGAAAGATTTCCCACAGCTGTTTGCGATTTCCCGCCGCGTCGGCCTTTTTATAGCGCTGCAGGTACACCGTGCCTTCAAGCTGTGCGCCCTCCCAGCCCATGTCGATTTGTAGCATGATCTGAACCTTGGCGGGGGTGTCCACGAAGCTCTCGGTGATCGGCTTTAGAATCGCCTGCTCCTTGCTGTCGCTGGGCACGGCGGAGTGCTTCTTATTGAGCTTGGAACAGTTCGAGTTGATCAGGTACTCGACCTTTCGATAGGCCTTGCCCTTCTGCTGGCTCGTGTCCAGGTTCTTGTTGCGTTCGACCTCGTCGGTCCATTGATCCACGAAGGTGCCGGCGGCCTCGCTCATGGCGGGGCCGTCGGTACCGTAGACCGCGTCTGTCGCATCCTTTGACGCCTTTGCCGTACCTTCGAGCACGCTCCAGTCGTGGAAGTTCTTCTTCTCGTCCTTGCGCAGATCCTTTTTGCTCGAGTACAGGTCTTTGTGAAGGTACTTGATCAGCTTGCCGAGCCGCGTCTTGATGGAGTCGCCGTAGTTGTCCGTGCCGACGGTCTCCTTGAACACCGCTGACGAACCGCCCACTCCGCGTTTGGGTTCCATGGCCGCAAAGGCGGCTTTGGCATCGGACTTGGACAACGTGCGCGTGCCTTTGTTGGGCTTGGCCTTGTCGAGCTTGGCATTCGCCCCCACATAGGGCTTGCGGGTGTCGAAGCGCTTGTGCAAATGCTCGAGGGTCTTCGTATCGAGCTTGCACGTGATTGGAATCCTCTCGTCTTTTTGAAACTCGCCGACTGCCTTTGCGGTCTCTCCTTCGAACTTCCGTCCACTCCGTACTTGGGCAGCAGGTAGCCCATGTCGATGAGCGCTTGCTGTATCTTGGTAACCGTGAGGCCACGCCCGCCCGCACCGACCTTCTTGCCGCCGCTTCCGACCTTCTCCAGATCACCGTCGCCCTCGAAACGGGCCGAGCCGTCCTTGTCGGTGAGCTCGTTGTTGTCGCGGAATTCCTTTTCGCCGCCCTTGTTCTCCTTCATCTGGACGACGGCGTTGCTGACGCCGCCGCCCAAGTCAAAGGCGCGGCTGACCAGGTCCTGATGCGGCACGCCCGACCCGGACTGCGGGGCTGCTCCCGTGGCCGGAGCGGCGGTTTGCGCAGTTCTGCCGGGCGCGGGCAATCCGGAATATCGCCTGGCCGAAGCCGTCTGCTTGCCGGGACTCCTGCCGGGACTCTTGCCGGCTGAGTCGCCGGCCGCGGTTGACGCAGATTGTTGTTTTTTTTTTGGGCATGGGCGGCAAGGAGAGTCGTTTGCTCTCTCGCCTCAGAAATACTACGGGATTGTGGCTGAAATCTTCCCGGCACGCGACAACGCATCGTGACCAAGCGGCAGAACATCCTCGGCCGCTACCTGGGCGTGCTCGAAGTGAGCACGGCGTTCCAGGACGCCAAGACCAAAGAGGCCAGCGTCATCATGGTCGTGCAGTACGAGCACATCCAGGCCAGCGCGCGCATGGACTTCATCCGGTTCGAAGACTCGTGGAAGCTGCTCGGCTATGCTTTAAACACAAACCACTCAGATCCGATCCAAGCGCGCCAGCGGCTTGGCGGCTTGCTCCGCTTCTACCACCGCCTGGCCACCTAACGTCGGCGATCGACTTTCCGGACGCCACACGCGGTGCTGGGCAAAAACAGCTCTACTGTAGGACTCGGCGGTTGTCATGGCAGTCTGACCTTGATCGGCTCAGACGATACGAGCGTCTGCCATTTCAACAACGCGTTGATGTTAGTAATGTGCGCGTCATCCTTCTGGATGGGGGTTGCGCCCCAGCCGAGCTGAAACACCACACTGACCTCGCCGCTCAGCTTTGTCTCGGTGCGGCCACTCGAGAAGTGATCTCGAAGTATCAGTGGGGTAAGCGCAACGGTTCCCTCCAACGTTGCTTTGCTGGCGAGCTCTTTGGTCGGCGGAATCTCGATAACGTTGTAGTCGATGTTGGGGTCAGGCGCGTTCACTCCGTACAAGATCACGAGCGAGTGTTTTGACGGGGCCAGCACATAGGGCATTCGCCTGCTCGCGAACACGTAGATTGTATTGGGGCCTCGGTTCTCGACACGCCAGCTGGCCACGATCGCGCCTGTGGCGGAGGTTGTTGTGGACAGTGTGAGGTGGACTGGTGACTTGGTACCGGACATGGTGGTCTCCTCATCTGGTACGTGCTTCGAAGACGACGAGCTGCAGGCGGTAGCAAGCGAGACCATCAAGAACGCGCACCATGCTTCACGCATCCTGGTCACGGTCGAGCATCCTTGCCCGAGCTACCCTTTCTTGCCTTGAGATGGTGCTCCGCTCGAAGAGCGTTTTCCGTGAGGCCGGCACCTTCGACCGTCTGCTCTTCTTCGCGATTGCTGTATTTGTTGTCGGTGGCCGCGAGCTGACGCCGGTTGCGCCCAGCCTGGTTGTGGGTGGCGTGGATCATCTCGTGGCCGAGTATGATGAAGACAGGATCTGAGATGTCGTTGCCAGCGGCATCTTTTACTTCGATGTCCGTGTCCGAAACGTTTGGGTCGATCTGAATGATCGTCGTACCGCCGCCCCCGGACGAACCGTCGGCTTTCTCCAGGGTCTTTGCGCCACCACGGATCGCGTTCGCGCCACCGTAGATCTTGGCGTCCGACGGTCGAACGGTTACGAGCTGCCCGCCCGCAGCCAACGAGCTAACGAGCTTTCGCCCAACCGGTTTGGACATGAGCTTGGCGATCTTGTCGATGATCTTAGCCTTGAAACCGGCGTGTTTGACCCCGCTCGCGTCGTATTCGACGATCCGGATCATTCCAGATCCGGACTTGACGTCCTTCCAGATCTTCATCAGCTTGTCGAAGTCCGACTTGTAGATCATCTCGCCAGTCACATTCGGACCGGGCCAGGCGACCATCCAGGTATCGGGCACTATCCAGTAGTCGCCAAATTCCGTGCAGGTAGCCCGGAGTGTCCTCGACACCGGGGCTCATCTGCACGGGGCTCTTCTTGAGCTGCACTGCTTGGTAACGAGCGTGGGCGCGGGACGTCTTCCCAGGTGCTGATGCAGCGTTCGATTCCGCGTATCTGCTCGCGACCCGGCTGCCCTTGCCAGCGGATTTGTTTGACTTCTTCATTGTTGTCGAGGTGCCGTCGGCCCCTACATCATACGCTATGCTTATGCTTTGGGGTCGGTGTTGTTGGCTTTCTTCGCCCGGTCGGCCGCCTTGATGGCGTTTTCGTTGGGTGCCGCTTCTATGCTTTTTGGAAATTACGATGATTTGACAAGATGTCAAACTATAGGAAGCATAACGAACCGCGCTATCGAGCGCGGCTCACGCGCTATACACCCGCGCTCAGCTAGAACAGAAGGAGATCGATCCCTGATGAAGAAAAATGCCGCAAAGATCCTGGTCGCGATCGGCGCAACAGCTTGCCTGACGTTCGCGGTCTCCACAGCTCACGCTGGCGGTGACTGGTCGAGTGCGAAGCGCGCCGCTGACGACTTCAAGAAGGAGTACGAAGACCTAAAGAAGCTCACACCGAACGAGACGCGATCGATCGTGACCGCGATCTGCAACTCGATGGAGAAGCTGCGCAAGAAGACTTCCGAGAGCGCATCGCGGCGCGTTCAAAGCAAGATCAACTCTGAGTTCGGCCAGCTGAAGTCGAAGAAAGAGTACGCGATCAAGAAACTCAATGAGGTCATCAAGGATGACAAGCTCAAGCAGTATCACTCCAAGGCGAAAGACCGCCGCAAGGAGGTGAAGAAGCTGTGGAAGTCGATCAAGAAAATGACCAAGAGCTTGCGTGGCGCGAATCACCCCGTGGTGAACTACATGCTTAAGCAGGGACAGAAAGCGCACGAGTCCCGCCAGAACAGTTCAAGCTATTGTACCGTCAAGGAATTCAAGCTCGCCGGTGGTCGTGCTGACTGTATTTACGCGTCAAGGTGCATGGTCATCGAGCTGAAGCCGGACAACTCCAGAGCAATCAGCAAAGGGCGCGGCCAGGCAAGACGGTACCAAAGTGCGCTGAACGAGAAGAACGGTGCCGACCTCAAGAAGCTGATCAAGAAGAATTCATCGTTCAAGAGCTGCAAACGCTTTGATCGTAGGGTGGACTGCTACAAGTTGTGTCCGAGAATTGACTCGGACAATAAGTACATTTCCGTTTACGCATCGTGGAGAACAGGCTGCTAGTGACCGCACCGAGCTTGGGAATACTTATTGAACGCCCACTTGTACCCACGCAGTGGGCTGCGTCATCTGCGCGCGTAGCGGAGATTCTCGCCAGGCCGAACTGGAAACCGCTCAAGCGCCTCTGCCACGTGCGGTGTAAGCCGGGACGCAAAATGCGCTGGTCAGGGTACAAGAAGATCTCGCGCGAAGTGATTGAGGCGTACCTGGTCGATGATGCAAACGCCGCCGTAGATTTCGACAGTGGTGCAAGCGGTGAACTCGTCGCGTCCGCATCAATTTCGACAGGCGTGCAGGAGCGCGGCCTCGAACACGATCCAGAAATGACGCCAGAAGACGCAGCCTGGTGGGAACAACACGCTAGCATCGATTCCTATGTCGTAGTTCCGCACGACCCAGAGCTGGCGCCCGATCGCCTCAATGCGGCATTCGACCTAGCTCTGGCGCTGGAGGCGTTTTCGGGGGGTATGAGCGTTGAACCAACGCATAGCCTTGCACACGATTTCGCGGCTCCTGGTGGTCCCGATCGAGATCACATCTCTCGGTTGCGGCAAAAAGAACGCCGTGCGCGATCAATGCAATCGGAGCTGCTGCGAACCCACGTATCCGGCCCGGAATGGGGAATGTTCCTGAGTCGATACCACCTCAAACGGCTGCCGGTAAAAGAGCTGCGCACGTCGAATGCATTCGCGCGTGTCGAGCAGCTTAGCGACGACCTGGTCTTTGTCGCAATCACCAACGACCCCGCCGATTCGCTGGCCAAGGACTTCGACGCAAAGCTCGATCGTGCACGCAAGGCGCTTGCGCCGATTCTGATGGATCCCGAGATCGATCCCAACGACGGCGATCGCTTCCCGGACATGAAGTCGTGGGAGAACTACCTCGAACAACAGAGCGCACTCGCGCGCTCGTAACAACACCTGCATTACGGAGTAAGACCATGAACCACATCTATGCTATGGGCGCGATCGCCAAAAGGGGTCGTGTGAAGGCGAGGGCTGCCTGACGTAAGTGCGCGAAACGAGATCGATTCGAAGTGAAATTGGCCAAACTCGGCCCCGGTGAAATTGGCCAAACTCGGCCCCGGATGATCTCCTCCAGTTGCGAAACAACAGGAGTCACCGATGCCGAGCAACCTGCCGAAGCAGATCGAGAACAGCGTAACGAACTTTGCGAGCCTCGTCGAGAGTTGCGTCGAGCAATGGAAGTCGGCGCGCGACCCGGCCGCGTTTCGGCAGATGGAACTCGAGGTTGCCGCGGAGACGCGCGCGCTCGCCGACGAAATCTCCGCGTACGTGCTGCGCGCGATCGCGCGCGATCCCGAGATGCAGGCCGAAGCGTCGGTGGCGGTCCGTCGTGCGCATCCGGGCAAGTATCGCCACGGCGGACGGCGACGCGTGACCGTGACGTTGCTCGGCGGCAAGCGGGTGACGCTCGAGGTCGAGTACCTCAAGCTGAACCGACGCAAGTCGCGGAAGAAGCATCGCAATGGCAATCGCGGTAAGGGCGGAACCGGATTGTATCCGGTGCTCGCGGCGCTATGCTTCTGTGGTTTACCCTTGGTTTTTCCGTCATGTACACAGCGTACGAACTCATCCATCGGCGTCCGCACACCCACGCGCCCCGGGGCTGGTACAGCCGGTGGACGCGCAGGCATCACTTTCTGCACCACTACGGCAGCCCGAGAAAGAATCACGGCGTCACCAGCCCCATCTGGGACATCGTGTTTCGAACATACGAAAAGCCGAGTCTGGTACGCGTGCCGCCCAAGCACGCCCCCGCGTGGTTGATGGACGAACAGACCGGCGAGGTCAGGTCCGAATATGCGGCCGACTACGAAATTGCGCGCAAGCGCCGCCGTATCCCGGCACGCGAACCGCAGATCATGGGCCGCACGCGTGGCGACGAAAAATCGCCCGTGCTACCCTGAGCACTCAACTGCTAGAGCTAGAGCGTGAATGGGGGCAGCATGCTTTGTACTCAGTGCAACAACTACAATACGGATGGGGCTGTGCAGTGCGCGCACTGCGGCGCGAACCTGGCCACTCACGGGCAGCAGCCACAACAGCCGGGAATGAACCCCGGCCAACAACAGCCCGGCGCGTACGGCGGCCAGCAGCAACAGTACTACGCGCAGGGGATGGCCACTCGCACATCGGGCATGGCGATCGCCGGGTTCGTTTTGTCGTTCTTCTGTGCGCTGCTCGGCCTGATCTTTTCCATCATCGGCCACAACGAGTGCAAGAACAGTAACGGCACGATCAAGGGTGAAGGTCTGGCGATGGCCGGGATCATCATCTCGATTTGTATGATGGTGCTCGGCCTCATCATCGCGGTCAGTGGAGACGGCTAATCCGGCAAGCGCCTCATTTGCTCGGCCTGTCAGCGTCTCGACGTGACGTGGCGATCGGTGCGCTCTTGTTGGCGGGCGTCGCCGCGGTTGCGCTCATCGGAGCCTTCGGCTCGCACGCGTTTCGAACGTCGGTAGCCGAAGGCGGCATCGCTTGCATGTTCCGCGAGCTCACCGGTCTTGCCTGCCCGTTCTGCGGGCTCACCCACGCGACCATCGATCTGGGCCACGGCAACATCGGCAGCGCGCTGGCGGCGCATCCTCTTTCGCCGCTGATCCTACTTGCCACCGTGTGGGCGGCAGTCGCGCTAATTCGCGGTCGCAGGCCGTCGATTGTGGGCAAGCCCGTGACCGCTCGCCTGATTATTGCGGTGACAGCGGTCGTGTGGATCGTCAACTTGCTGAGCCACGGCTAGACGCCGTCCACAGCGCGGGCCGCGCCCTGGATGATTGTTGCGCACAGCCCCCGGACGCGAGCACTCGCGCGCGGGTCGCCGCATGGTGAACTCGCCTGTGGCCGATTCGTCGACGCTCTTCCGCCGCTGGCATCAGACCACCCTGCTATAGTTCGCGTCCAGTTCTGGCTGAGCGTTCATGCGACTCTTTCTCGCGTTCACACTGTTGGTATCCATAGCCTGTCGCGGTAGCGACGCAGACCCGGGTGAGCTGCGCATGGCCCACAAGCGAGTGGCTCAGCTCGAGCGGCTCGCCACTCAGCTCGAGGTCGATCGCCTCCGAGATGCGTGCCAGGTCGCCGAGCTACTCCTGCGCGAAAACGCAACACAGCGCATTGAACTGGCAGCCAAGATGGCCAGGGTCAAGCAGCTTCAACAACTGCTCGTGGCCGTCAGTCATTCGCGTGTGGTCAAACGGGCGCACCACCGCACGGCCGGAGACATCGGCGCTCGCCTCATGGCTAACGTTATCGGCGGCGCCACCCCCGCGTTTATGCTTTGCCCTGGGCGGAGTCGCCGACCACGAGAAAAATCGTTTCGACGCGTTGTTGGCGGGAGACATGGTCAAGGCCGACGCGCTCGCGCTGATGCATCACCTGGGCACCGACGGGTTTACCGGCAATCCGCTGAGGTGGACGGAGAACGAAGACGAGGCCCTCAAGATCATTCGCGGCAAGACCAAACAGCACATCGCCAAGGTGGCGGCCGCATACAAACGCCTGGCCAAGCGCACACTGATCAACGATCTGGATTTGCTCGACGAATACCAGACTCAGGAAGCCAGGTTCATCGCCAAGGGAGACAAACACAAATCGTTGGCCGCGCGCCTACAGGACGCCGCGGCCGGCGTCGGTACCAAAAACGACGTGGTCAAACAGGTGTACGGCGGCGCGAGCCAGGCCGCCCGGATTGCCATTGATAAGGCGTTTGCCAGCTTGTACGGCAGCCGGTGGAAAGGCGGCAAGACCGCCATCGAAAACATGTTCGCCAGCGAAGCCGAGTACGACTGGGAAGCTGCGGCTTGGAATAGCTATCGTACTACCGGCAAGCTCGAACCCGGCCTGGCGCTGTACATCGCGATGGTTGGAATCGGTACCGACGATGCCGCCGTGTACAAGACTCTCGGCGAGATGAAAGCGTCGGACAAGATGGAGGTGTGCGAAGCGTTCCGCGATGCCTGCGTCAAGTACGGCGACTACGATCGCAAGCCCGACGCCGAGAAGATGTTACGCAGCTGGATCTCGGCCGACATGGACGGCGGCGACTTCAAGCGTGCCGAGTTCCTGCTGTTCGGCAAGGCGGAGACGCCCAAGCAGATGCTCGAGGACATCGCGCGGAGGGAGCAGAACGCCACGCGAGACGAGTTGGGCGTCAACCTGACCCGGCAGTTCAACGGCGGCATCGCAGCGGACTTGAGCAAGCTGAAGAAAAAGCTGAGCGCGATGGTCGACCTCAATACGGGCAAGACGAAGCTCAACCCCGCCACGGGCAAGCCGTACTCGACCGAGGATGTGCGAACGGTCTACGCAGCGGGCCGGGGCTCGATCGACCAGCTCGCGGCGGCAAAGACCGCGGTCGCTGATGCGCTGGCTACGGGTGTCGAGGTCTCGGTAGCGGCGCTGACCATTCTGATCTCCGGATCTGCGGCGACGCCATTCTGGGTTGGGCTGTGGTCCGGAATGGCCGCCCTGGGCACGAAGGCGCTCATCCAAGGATCGGACCGGTCACTCGAGACCCTGAGCGCCGACGCGCTCAAAGTGCTGATCACCTCGGCAGCTGGACACGCCCTGCGTGAGACCGGAAAGTTTGGCACGTGGGTCGTCGAGCTGACCGACGGCTTCGGTGAGCCGATCGCCCGTGAGATGGCCAAAGACGCGATCCTCGGTCTGGTGCAGGAAAGCGCCAAGGGAACCGTCGAGGGTTTGTTCAACGCACCGAACTGGCGTGAAGGCGTCGCGGAGTGGCTCGCCGGTGCTGGTAAAAAGGCGCTCAAAGGTGGCGGCAAAGGCGCGTTCGACGGTGCGGTCAGCGGCGCGGTGAAGGGTGCGTGGCAGCGAGACAAAGGCAGGCTCGCCGGAAATGTCGGGCCCGATGGGCGCAACGACGGCTTCGACGCCGCCAACATGGACGAGGCGTTCGTCGAAGAGTTGCTGGGCATGGGCGCGATCAAAGTGTTCGAAGTCGCCGGTGACATCGATGGTCACGCCAGGAGCCCGACCAGGATGCTCAAGGTTATCGCGGGCACGATCGTAACCGCGGCCCTCGAGGCGGCCAAGTCGCGTCGAAAGAACCGCACCCAGATGGGCGAGGCAATCGAAGCAGACGCCAAGTGGCTCGAGTACAACAAGCATTTAGTCACGCGCCAGCTGCTCGCTCGACTCGAGCCGCACCAGTTTCAGGATCTGTACGCACGCAAAACCTCGGCGAACACGCTGCGCACCCTGCACAAGCTGTACGCCGAAGCGCGTGCCTCTGCACAAGCCTACATGGATTCGTTTCCCAGCAACGACATGGGCACGCCACCACCGGCACCACCTCTCGCGCCGTTGCCGAGCGGTCGTGACACCGCCCCCGCCGCGAATACCCGCCAGGCAGCGACGCGGCGGCCAAACGATGATTCTCGGACCGACGATCCGCCGCCGGCACCGCCGTTGGCGCCGCTGCCCGAGGGCCGCCAGCTAGCGCGCTGAGCCCTACGCCGGGTCTTCCTGAATCGGCGGACAGGCCTTGAAGGCGAACGGGAAACTTCGCGTCGAAGGCCGCGACTACGTGGTCCAGGACGGCGACGTCATCCATTTTTTGTTCAACGTGTAGCCCTGTTACTGCGAGATGCACTGCAGGTGCGGGGACGCACTGCACGCGGTGTTCGCATCCAGCTTGGTCCACGTCGTATTGGTCGGGGACGTCAAGCCGCCGTTGACTTCGAACACGCTGGTCGACCAGTCGTTACAGTTGACGTTCGACGCACCGATCCACGCGACCACCGGTTCCTCGAACGCTTCGCCTGTATCGGCCACATTGTTGGGCGACAGGTTCGTGCCGGCGAAAAAGTCCGTCGCGTTGGCGGCGATCGTATCGCCGTTGACATTGCGAACAGGTCCCGTGATCTCGATGCGGTCCTGCAGTGTCTGATTCGTATCCACCAGGATGGCCTTGAAGGTCCCGGTCACACCCGCGACCTCGGCCATGGCGTTACAGGCAGCGTCGGCGCCAGTAACGCCCCCGAAATTGGCGCCGAACACGCGCGACGTCACGAAAACTGTGTGGGGAATCCACTGAGCATCCGGGTCTGGCAATCGCCCATCGGGGGGCGGTGCCATCGCATCGGGGGCGACATCGGCCGCATCGGCGGTGGTGTTGGCCTGCTGGGCATCGGCGGCGCTGGCCGACGCGTCGGCCTGGGGATTGGTGACCTCGCCGCACCCAGCGAGGACGGTGATCATGAAAAGCGTTCCAAGTATTCGCATGTAGGGTGGAGACACCCACGCGAGAATGTGACAACAGAGGCGCAAGCAGCATAGAGCGGCGTTTTACTCAGATGGCCAAGTATGGCGCCTATGCCTTCGAACGAGCGTGTGCGCACTGAAGCGAAGAACTCGATCCGCAAGTTGCCCCCAAGCGCTCCGAAGTGTGTGAACCAGCCGATCGGGCGGGCGGATATGGTCTACCGGTGTAACTCGCAGCGCGACGAAGGCGTCCATAAACTGATGAGTGGTGGAGCCACATGAGACCGACGATCGGCCTACTCGCCGCAGTAGCCATGATGGCCGCGGCGACTACAGCTGGGGCGACTCCGTCGTCGCCAAACGTTCCTGCCTCGCCGCCCTCCGAAACAGGCGGGGCCGCGGCGGCGCCAAACAGCGAACCTGCACCGCGCCGACACTGGCCACCGGAAACTGCCAGCGGGTGGGCGGTGACACCTTCTGCCGGCGATGAGGTTCCGGTGTTGAGCCCGGTGGTAGCCGCGTTGCGTAGACTGGGCGGCCTGGCGTTCGGACTGGTCGTGGCGCCAATCCGGGGCGCGGTCTGGCTCGAGGACCGTCACGAGGTGTTCAGCACCGTGGAGAATGTGTTCTACAACGACGAGCGCACCGTTGGCCTGGTCCCGTCCATCTCGTTCACGTCCGGGTTTGGACTTAGTTTTGGCGCCGGCGGGTTCTACAAGAACATCTTCGGTCGCCGTGAGAAGCTCTCGGTAAGTGGGACGGTAGGCGGCTCCAACCGCCGGTCGACCGAGGTCGCGGTCGAGTTGCCCGAGCTGGGTGACGGTCGCTTCTACATACTGTTGAGGGCTCGGCTGGAGCAAGACGACCAGCAATTTTTCCAGGGGATCGGCAACCCGGGAAGCGGGCGTCCGCTGGCCCCGACCTCGGAGGCTCGATTCGGTGAGCAACGACTGCTGGGTCTGGCGAGCGCGGGCGTGCAACTGGGAAACGCGCGCCGACTTCGCCTGGGCTTCAGCGCCATCTTCAATGATCGCGATTTCGATCAGGATGTCGGCTCCGGCCTCACGCCGATTGGGGACGTATACGACGTGAGCCAGGTGCGAGGCTTCGCCGATGGTATTCGCACTACCGAGATCACCGCCGACCTTCATTTCGACTTTCGGGATCAGCGGGGCCAGACGGGTTCGGGGGGCCTATTGTCAGCGTTCGCTGGCGAGGGCGTCGGTGGCGCTTTCAACTACGCGCACTATGGCGCTGAGTTGCAGTATTACTGGACGCCGCGGCGCGCGCGTCGCGTGTTCGTATTCCGCGCTACTCACGAGGGAGTAGTCGGCGACGATACGCCGTTCACGGAGCTTCCCAGGTTGGGCGGAGCCGGGCTGCTGCGCGGCTACTATGCTTCCACGAGCGACGCCGAGCTGCGCGGGATGACCAGCGAGTTTCGCCAGCGCTACGACAACGGCGAGCCCCTGGACGACATGCTGCCCGAAGCGTTTGCGGTGGTGCGCGAGGCGGCCTGGCGCGCGCTGAAGATGAAGCACTACCCGGTGCAGATCAAAGGCGGCGTGGTGCTGCACCAGGGCAAGATCGCCGAGATGCGCACGGGTGAAGGTAAGACCATCACCGCCACCTTGCCCATGTACCTCAACGCGGTTTCGCGCCGCGGCGCCCACCTGGTCACGGTCAACGACTACCTGGCCTCGCGCGACGCCGAGTGGATGGGCCAGATCTATCGCTTCTTGGACATGAGCGTCGGTGTCATCGTCACCGACATGGAAGACGTCGAGCGCCAGCGCGCCTACCGCTCGGACATCACCTACGGCCAGAACAACGAGTTCG